>Ga0114967_10000074_pt1 | contig 76086 bp, 74 predicted proteins | sample M_130628_MF_Meta_FD_92639 | JGI IMG/M metagenome (GOLD analysis project Ga0114967, IMG submission 92639) | Freshwater microbial communities from Lake Montjoie, Canada to study carbon cycling - M_130628_MF_MetaG | ecosystem: Environmental > Aquatic > Freshwater > Lake | place: Lake Montjoie... | reverse complement strand
CCCAATCCATGGGCAATTCCTGCCGCAATAGCATAAATGTTTTTTAGCATCGCTGCATACTCGGTACCAATAATATCATCAGAGATCTTAGTCTTAATATAATTGCCTGCTAATACTTTAGCCACTACTTTAGCCTTTGATGAATCTCCACAAGCAATCGTTAAATAGGAAAGTCGCTCTAACGCAACTTCTTCAGCATGACATGGCCCTGTAATAACCCCAATGTTATGATACGGGATTTCAAACTCCTTATGAAAATGTTCTCCAACAATCAAAAATGTTTCCGGCACAATGCCTTTAATGGCCGAAAAGATAACCTTGTCTTTTAAACTCGCCGTCAACTTTTCTAATTCTGAGCTCAAAAACGCTGAAGGAATGGCAAAAATAATATAATCAGCGTAGTCCACGGCTACATTAATATCACTAGTTAATACAAGTTTAGTCGTATCAAACTCTACAGAACTCAAATAATTAGGATTATGTTTGTGCGCTTTAATGTGTTCGATTGCCGAATCATTTCGCATATACCAAGCTATTTCGGAAAGATTGACGCAAAGCATTTTTGCAATTGCTGTAGCCCAACTTCCGCCTCCTATCACGGCAAATTTTGGAGATCCATTCATAAAAATATAATTTTTTTTACCTCTCAAAAATACTCATTTTAGCAGATACGAATTACTTTTTACTAGAATAAAATACCGTTTGGCACAAATATTGCAATTCCTATAGCAAAAGTTGGGTTAGATTAAAAAGTTATCCTATAAAACCGTTTAAGCCCTAGGTCTTAAGCGGTTTTATTTTTACTTAAAAAATGTCGGAATTGATTGTTCTAAAATGAAAAACTACGGCTCATTTTACCCCAAGTTGCAATCCTAGTCGTTACCCAATGGCCCACTGCAAACCGTCTTTTTCGATGTAACCTACTAAGCATGTTTCCCTCAATACATGAAATATACTCCGCATTTTTTGATTTCGATTAACTTCTAATAATCAATCATGATATTGCCAAAAAAAAGAGCGGTTTCACCGCTCTTTTTCTGAATTAATAACTCATTTCTACTATTTCTCTAACCTTTTCAGGGGTAATGTTTTGCTTTTCTCCCAAAGCTTTCCAGCCTCGCTCCTCAAATCGGTTGACAATAAAATCCGCCGTGTCCTTATAATCCGTGGTGTTTTCAGAAAGTTTTGTTTTCATACCCATAGTGTGAAAAAACGCTACGGTTTTCTCAATGGCCTGTTCTGCTTTTTCTTCGACGGTACTTCCTGTAATACCCCACACTCTCTCGCCATACTGAGCCAATTTGTCCTTTTTTGTTTCAAATAAAACTTTATATAAATTCGGACCTATAATCGCCAGCGTTCTTGCATGATCAATTTCATACAATGCCGTTAATTCATGCCCTATCATATGTGTAGCCCAATCGCTAGGGACTCCCTTTTGTATCAATCCATTTAATGCCATAGTAGCACTCCAAACAAAATTGGAAGCCAATTTATAGTCACTTGGATGATCAACAACACTAGGTCCCACTTCAATTAGGGTTTTCAAGATACTTTCAGCAAAACGATCTTGCAATAACGCATCATGAGGATACGTTAAGTATTGCTCCATCACATGCGTAAAGGCGTCCACTACCCCGTTTTGCAATTGCCGTTTAGGTAACGAGGTAATCACCGTTGGGTCAACAATAGAAAACTTTGGAAATAAAGCACTGCCGCCTAAAACTAACTTTTCATGGGTTGCTTCAATAGTAACTACTGCACCTGAATTCATCTCTGAGCCCGTAGCAGGTAATGTCAATACCGACCCGAAAGGAACAACTTTTGTCACATCCGTAAACAAAACTCTATTTTTCAAAATCTCAATTGCTTCACCTTCATAGCCCACCGCTCCCGAAATAAATTTTACGCCATCAATCACACTTCCTCCTCCAACAGCCAAAATAAAAGTAACGTTTTGAGCACGGACTATCTCTACCGCTTTCATCAAGGTTTCAAAACGCGGATTTGGTTCAATGCCTCCAAATTCAATAATTTCAAAACCCGCTAAGGCCAATTTAACTTGGTCATAAACTCCGTTTTTGAAAATGCTCCCTCCGCCATAAGCCAATAGAATTTTGGCCCCTGGGGGAACTAAAGTAGATAATTTTGTGATTTGCCCTTTACCAAAAACATAGTTGGTAGGATTGTACAATTCGAAGTTTAACATGGTACTAATGTTTTAGAAGCACAAAGGTACAAAAGGCTTTTCCGAACAACTCGTAAAGGAATGTTAAGTTTACTTTTTATAAAAGTTATTATGATCCACATATTCCCATACCTCAGCAGGCAATAGCGGCCTAACATTTTTGTTGGCTTTAATTTGCTCCCGAATAAAAGTGGATGAAATTTCAACTATGGGTGCCGCTATGGGATAAATACGAGCATGGCCCTTTAAAGCAAGGTTTTCCGCTTCTTCTGAAATTCTAGGGTAACAGTAAATATCGTGGTGCTCTAAAATGTATTCATAGTTTTTCCACTTGTGAAACGATTTCAAATTGTCTTCCCCCATGATCAAAGAGAACTCATGTTGTGGGTATTTTTCCATCAAATGAGCCAAGGTATTGACCGTGTAATTAGGCTGGGGTAATTTAAATTCTATGTCCGAAGGTTTGATTTTAGGATATTCTTCTGTTGCTAAACGAACCAAATGCAATCGGTGGTAATCATCCAACAATGTGCTTTTCTGCTTCAAAGGATTGTGAGGCGTTACAACCATCCAAATCTGCTCCAAATCGGTATGCTCCGCCAAATGATTTGCAATAATCAAATGCCCTACATGGATTGGGTTAAACGTGCCAAAATACAATCCGATTTTCATTATGTTGTCCTAGCTGTTAACAAAATTATTAACTAAGTCAAAGGCTTCCTGCTTAGCAATGTCCAAATCATAATTCTTAATGATGGTGTCAAATTGAGGAGCGGTTGCCAATTCAACATGGGCTTTAGCAATGCGCATATTGATTTTATCGTCAGTCTCCGTAGATCGTTCTTTCAAGCGTCTTTTTAACTCATCGACACTTGGTGGCTTCACAAATACTGCTAAGGTCTCTTGGGGAAACTTGTGTTTAATACGCAATCCACCGGCGACATCTATATCAAAAATTACGTTTTTTCCTTTCGCCCAAATACGCTCTACTTCACTTTTCAAAGTGCCATAAAAATTATCGCGGTACACTTCTTCCCACTCAATAAAATCCTCTGCTTTTATGTGCTTTTTAAAAGCCTCTATGGACATAAAGTAATAGTCTTTCCCGTCCTCTTCTTCCCCACGCGGTTCTCGAGTAGCAGCCGATATGGAAAACTCTAAATTCAATTCAGGTTGGGCTAACAAATGCCTAACTATTGTAGTTTTTCCTGAACCCGAAGGCGCCGAGAACACTAATAATTTTCCTTTTTGCATAAACTGTTTTTTACGACAACCAAAATGCCCGTTGCAGGAATACTGCAATTTGTTCTAGCATTAGCGCCTAAATATTACAATACGTTTAATACTTGTTCTTTAATTTTCTCTAACTCATCTTTCATCATTACGACCAACTTCTGCATTTCAGCATGATTTGATTTAGAGCCCATCGTATTAATTTCTCGTCCCATTTCTTGCGTAATAAACCCTAATTTTCTTCCATTAGCTTCCGTACCTGCAAGGGTTTCTATAAAATAATTCAAGTGGTTTTCCAGGCGAACTTTCTCCTCCGTTATGTCGTACTTCTCTAAATAAAAAATCAATTCCTGCTCAAAACGATTCTCATCCACATTTTCTTTCAATTCATCCAAAGCATTGCGCAAACGCGTTTTTACTGTATCTACTCGTTCGGCATCATAAGCAACCGCATTATTCATCAAAGTCATGATATTGGCAATGCGATGCAAGAACTCTTTCTCTAACGAAACCCCTTCGTCTTTGCGAAACTGAACCATGTTCTCTAAGGCCTCGTCAATCACAGTCTGTATATTCTTCCATTCCTGCTCGTCAATCTCATCCCGCTCCGTTTTTAAGGCATCAGGCATACGAACCGCCATCTTCATCAATTCCGTTTCATCTGCATGCGGAATCACTGCGCGCAGCTGGTTAATATACCCTTTTACAATGGGAACATTGATTTTCGAACTTGTTTCCTCTCCCGTAACTTCCACATATAATGAAAAATCGATTTTTCCACGCTCTAAACGCTGCGAAAGTTGGTTGCGCAACCCAAGTTCCATTTCTCTAAAAACAGAAGGCATACGGGTGTTTAAATCGAGCCCTTTGCTGTTAAGTGACTTAATTTCTACCGTAACTTTTTTAATAGGTAATTGTAAAGAGGCTTTACCAAAACCCGTCATCGATTGTATCATGCTGTACTTTTCTAATAGCTACAAATATATTCAAAAATGAGGATTATAGTTTTAGGATTTAGGATTTCTTCTTGGTTACGATAAAAACACCAACAAAGATTAAAAACGCTGACGCTACCTTTACCCAAGTTAATTGATCTTTCCCCAAACTCATCGCAAATACGGTGGCAAAAAGAGGTTGCAAATAGATAAATACCGCAACGGTCGTAGGCTTCAATTCCCGCATCGAAACCAAATTAAACAAATAAGTAAAAAACGTCGTGAAAACCACCACAAATCCGATTTCCCATACGATAACAACCGGAAGTTGGTGCCACTGAATTTCTTGGTACTCAGTCCAACCAAAGGGTATGACCATCAACAAACCAAAGGTATAAATCCATTTTACAAAGGTAAAAGCATTGTATTTATCCATAAGCTTTTTCACTAGGATCAAGTAAAAACCGTAGGAAACCGCATTAATAAAAACCAATAAATTCCCCAACATCGCATTTGAAGCATTCCCAACGGACTTTCCGTATAAGATCAAAAAACCAGTACCCAATAATCCCAATAGGATCCCTACAATCTTTCGTGCTTTGATTCGTTCTTTCATGATGAAAGCAGATAAAAGCAAGACTATAATTGGCGTAGTCACCATGATTACCGCTGCTGAAATAGGCGAGGTAAAACTCAACCCTTTAAAAAAGGTCAGCATATTTAAAGCTACTCCAAAAAAAGCCGCCGCTATAATTCGTGGAAAATCTTTTTGTTGTATTTGTTGTTTTGGACCAAAAAGAGAAGCCGCCCAAAACAATACAGTAGCGCCAGAAACACGTAACAAAATAAACCCAAATGGCTTAATATAGACAGGCATCACATCCTTGGCAATCGTAAAAGAAAGCCCGTAGATCAACGACACCATGGTGGCTGCTAACAAAGCCCAAGTTCTTTTAGTCATTAACTCAAAACTTTGGTTACTTCTAAAATATTTTTCTGACTATTGCCAATGTAAATCTTATCGTCTATAATGAAGACAGGCCTACTCAAAAAGGTATAATGCTCTAAAAGATATTTCCTATAATCCAATTCCGTTAATGATTTGTTCTTTAAGTCCCTCTCTTTATAAAGCTGGGCTTTCTTACTAAACAACGCCTCATAACTCCCCGATAATTGATACAGGGCATCCAACTCTTGTTCCGATATCGGATGCTGACGAATGTCATGAAACGTAAGCCGGTCCGTATTTGGAAGCGATTTTATTATTTTTCGACAAGTGTCGCAAGTGGCCAAATAGTAGATGGTATCAATCATAGCATTTGTTTTTGCAAAGAAAATCCATTTCTACTTATAATCCGTACTTTTACGATAAAATTCAAATCTATGGAAACGACTTTTAACATCAATCATACCAGTAGGAATACCATCGCATCTTTTCTGGAAAATCATACATTAGAACAATTGAATAGGATACCCGAAGGTTTTAGCAATAACCTCATCTGGAATATAGGGCACGTCATAGTAGTCCAGCAAATGCTAGTCTACAAATTGTCTGGCCTACCCATGATGGTTTCGGATGAAATGGTATCGAAATACAAACGCGGAACCCAACCCGAACATAATGTCTCTCACGAAGAAGTAGACGAATTTAAAAAACTACTTTGGTCTACCGTAGAACAAACAAAACAAGATTTTGCTGCAGGCATTTTTAAAAACTATACCGAATTTACTTCGATGTCGGGATTCACTATGAAATCCGCAAAGGATGCCATGGAATTCAACAATTATCATGAAGCCATTCATACGGGTATCATGATGCAAATACGAAAGTTCATATAATGTAAAAGCTTGTTTATCATCCAAAAAATTAAAATATATTTGCCAAAATTTACAAACCAATGAAATTCAATACAAAAGTCATACATGGGAACCAACACCATGAAGAAATTACAGGGGCGGTAATGCCACCCGTTTTTCAAACCTCAACTTACGCCCAAGTTTCACCAGGAAAACCAGTGGGCGATTACGAATATTCTCGTGCGGCAAACCCCACCCGTCAAGCATTAGAGGATGCCTTAGCATCGATTGAAAATGGGGCGCGTGGTTTAGCCTTTTCTTCCGGATTAGCAGCAACCGATTGCTTACTTAGAATGTTCAAAGCAGGAGACGAAATCATTGCTATGGACGATTTGTACGGAGGAACTTACCGCTTGTTTACGCGATTGTACAAAGACAGCGGCATCATCTTTCATTTTGTCGATATGAATGATTTCGATAAATTCCAAGGATTAATTAATGAAAACACCAAATTGGTTTGGGTAGAAACTCCAACCAACCCGCTCATGAAATTAGCTGATATTGCTGAAATCGCTAAAATCACCAAAAAACACAACATCCTTTTTGCAGTGGACAATACCTTTGCCACTCCTTATCTTCAAAAACCACTGGATTTAGGTGCGGATATCGTAATGCATTCTGCAACTAAGTACCTAGGCGGACATTCTGATGTCATTGCTGGAGCATTGATCATCAAAGATAAAGATTTGGGAGATGAATTACACTTCAAACAATTTGCTACAGGAGGCACCTTAGGTCCTATGGACAGCTATTTAGTCCTAAGAGGAATCAAAACCTTACACTTACGCGTACAACGTCATTGTGAAAATGGAGAAAAAGTAGCCGCCTATCTTAACAATCATCCCAAAGTAGAACGAGTATACTATCCGGGCTTACCAAGCCATCCATTTCATGAAATAGCCAAAAAACAAATGAACGGATTTGGCGGTATGGTAACGTTCACTTTCAAATCAGGAGTAAAAGAGGATGCTATTAGTTTCCTTGAAAAAGTAAAAGTATTCACCCTCGCAGAATCATTAGGTGGAGTAGAATCACTAGCCAACCATCCCGCGCTGATGACACACGCTTCGATACCCGAAGAGAAAAGAAAAGAAATCGGAATTACCGACGACTTAGTTCGACTCAGTGTTGGCGTAGAAGATATTGATGATTTAATTGCCGATATCGAACAAGCCTTGAAATAAAAAAAAGCTCCGAATTCGGAGCTTTTTTTATATAAAACGATTGTATTAAAAACCGTAATTGACGCCTATTCCAATAACCTGACGCGTTTGAAATCCGGGATATGCGTTATCGTCATAAATGGTTTGGTAAGCAAAATTAGTTGTCAAATATTTGTTCACCTTCATGACAATATTCAACGTATAATCCAAATCTACATTCTGAGCGTCTTCCAAATAATTTGTGTATAAATTCAAAATGTTTTCAGCCGAAACATTATCCATCAAATTAAACTTGTAATACGCATTTATAGCGGCTCCAAACTCATATCGGGAAGATTCCCCTTGCAATACTCCAAACGAAGGCCCGTTTTCTGTGAAATGCTTGTGAACTAAAATTACTTTTGATGTTGCTGGCGCAATATTAATCTTCATATTATCATTTCGCTTCCATAACATACCTGGACCAAATTGGAAGTAAGCTGGTGAGAAGAAATGGGATTTTTTCTCGGAGGTGTTGCTTTGATCAAAACCCGAATCAAACTGCGTTTTAAAGTTAAAGAACCCAGAATAATACCATTCTCCAGAAGCCTTTTTACCTAATAAGGAATTAAATTCTAATCGGTCGTCCGTTTTTTGAAGCTCTTGACCATTTATTTTTGTCAAACCATAGTTGGCCGTTAGTTTATTATCCCAAGTCCAAGTATCACTCTTGTAATTAAAGTCATATTTAAAGGCTGCATTTCCAGAAATACTGCTCTGTCCGCCGGCCATCCAATTGTTAAAACTAGCCTGATTGACTAAAACAGTAGCGACGCCTTTTTTATTCCAACCATTAGGTTTTTCTTCCATTATTTTGGCAACAGTTTCCTCGGTCTTCTTTAATAATTCTTTTTCACTTACTTGTGAAAACATAGCGTTTGCTACAAAAAGCAACAGCAGAATTGGTAATTTTCTTTTCATTTTTAAGGGATTTATTTTTTTCGAGTGCAAAGGTAAGAATATAGTCGATTTATGCAAATCCCAGCAAAAAGATAAACCATTGAAAATAAGACGCTAAGCTATTTTGTTCTTTTATACAAGGGAACAGCCGAACAGGCTTCTCCATACATAATGCTTTTTGCGAAAGGTTGAAGATTTTGAATGGCCATGATGTAAGCACTTGCAGGAACTGGTTTTTTAGAACATCCTTTAAGGATAACCGGCTTGTCTTGGTAAACAGTATAGTCAATAGTAGGCAAAATGGAGGTGTACAAAGCCGTATCTAAATCTTCTAAATTTCCTAACACAACTTTCTTAGCATAGGGTGCCAAATAGGTAGTGACCAAAATGCTAGCCCAAGCAGGCACTATAGCATCCGTAGCACAATGAAGGGCTATCCATAAGTTTTGGTATTGGGTCCAATCATGATTTTTCAATGCCTCACGAAAGGCTGCCTCTTTTAATAGAATGCCTTCAATCAGCCATTGAGATAAATCCAACTGCGTTCTTATACCTGCCGGATAATAATCCTCCAAGTCAAATACCTCTAAAGCCGAATTCGCGACCCTGTTAACAATTTCGTCCATACTTCTGAAATCAAAAATCCATGTTCTTCAATCTAAAATCTAGAGCATACCCAACTCTAACTTAGCTTCTTCGCTCATTAAATCTTTGCTCCAAGGCGGATCAAACGTGATTTCTACTTCACAGGATTTAACCGCGTCTATTTTTGTGATTTTTTCTTCTACTTCTCGCGGTAATGTTTCCGCCACAGGACAGTTGGGAGAGGTCAAAGTCATCAATACTTTTACTTCATTATCCTCATTGATCATCACATCGTATATCAATCCTAATTCATAAATGTCAACCGGTATCTCAGGGTCATAAATACCCTTTAATACCTTTACTACATTCTCTCCTAAATTGATATCATCTTTAAATTCTTCCATCGTTCTTATTTTTTTGCTTCAAATGCCAAAGCATACATTTTTAATTTTTTTATCATTGAAACCAAGCCATTCGCTCGGGTTGGGGATAAATGCTCCTTTAATCCTATCGCGTCTATGAAGTCCGTAGAGGCATCTAATATAGCAGCGGGCTTCTGATTTGAAAAAGCACGAATCAATATAGCGATGATCCCCTTTGTCAAAATCGCATCACTGTCTGCCGTAAAGACGATATGCTCACCCTGCTGCTCAGCATGAACCCATACCTTAGACTGACAACCCGTAATGATATTCTCTTCTGTTTTGAACTGCTCCTCAATTAACGGCAATCCTTTACCCAGATCAATGATGTATTCATAACGCTGCATCCAATCATCAAACATCGAAAACTCGTCTACGATGTCATTTTGTATCTCTTCTATTGTCATTATTCGTTTGCTTTAGCAAGTGCAACAATTTTGTGTACCAGTTTTTCAATTTCTAGAGGTGGAAAACCATGGTCAAAATCTACCGTTTCATAGGTAGTTTCCTTATACTTTATTTTCAAATGGGCTATCGCTGCTCCATCATAAAATCGCTTCTGGGTAGGGTCTTTCAAGGTCGAAAGCTCTTCTAATTTTACGGCTTCAAAATACGTTATCAATTCCTTCCAATCCGCATCTGAAATAGCCAACTCCCTAGTCGGGTTTTCTGGCGCGATTCCCTGAGATACCAACGCTTTCTGATTCGATAGTACTACCTTCAAGTGATACCCCCGCGAATGAGCAGTATATTCAATAACCGTAGTGGTCATTTCATGACCGGTCGTTGGGCCACAACTTTTACCTAAAAACAACGCTAAAAGTAATAAACTGAGTGCTTTCATACTATCTTCTTAGGACAACATCAACTGGGCTCGCTTAACGGCTGCTACCATGAGGTCGATTTCTTCTTTTGTATTGTAAAAAGCAAAACTAGCTCGTATGGTCCCCGGTATTTTATAAAAATCCATAATGGGCTGCGCACAATGGTGACCCGTACGAACTGCTATCCCCAATTTATCGATAATCGTGCCGATATCATAGGGGTGTATTCCATCAATATTAAAGGAAACAACAGAAGCTTTTGCCGCTGCAGTTCCATATATTTTTAACCTTTCAATTGTTAGCAATTGCTCGGTAGCATAAGCCAATAACTCTTGTTCATAGGCCTCAATAGCATCAAATCCAATTGAATTTAAATAATCTATCGCTGTACCCAAAACGATTCCTCCTGAGATATTAGGTGTTCCCGCTTCAAATTTATGGGGCAAGTCAGCATAGGTGGTTTTCTCAAAAGTAACCGTTGCGATCATCTCTCCGCCTCCTTGATATGGAGGTAATTTACGCAACCAAGCTTCTTTTCCATATAAAATCCCAACACCTGTTGGGCCACAAATCTTATGTCCTGAAAACACATAGAAATCACAATTCAACTCCTGAACATCCGGTTTCAAATGAGGAGTGGCCTGCGCACCATCAATTAATACAGCTGCTCCCACAGCATGTGCTTGATCTATCATGTATTTAATGGGATTAATCGTCCCTAGCGCATTTGAAATATGATTTACCGCTACAATCTTTGTTTTAGTGGATAACAACTCGTCATAAGCCGACATAATCAATGCTCCCTCCTCATTCATCGGAATGACTTTCAAAATTGCTCCCGTTCGTTCACAAAGCATCTGCCAAGGCACGATATTGCTATGGTGTTCTAAAGCCGAAACCAGCACTTCATCACCAACTTGTAGCAAAGAAGCAAAACCATTAGCAACTAAATTAATGGCATGTGTAGTACCCGAAGTAAAAATTACTTCATAATTATACCTCGCATTAATGTGCCTTTGTACTATACAACGCGCTATTTCATAGGCATCGGTAGCCAACTGACTCAACATGTGGACACCACGATGAATATTCGCATTGATTTCTGAATAATACTTTGATATCGCATCGATAACCACTTGCGGCTTTTGAGAAGTGGCCCCGTTATCAAAATACACCAGCGGATGACCATTGACTTTTTGAGTAAGTATCGGAAAATCAGCTCTGATTTTTTGAATGTCTAACATGTTGCTATTTAGAAAAATTCTAAATACAAAAGTAATAAAATTGAAGTAGTTAATATGCCAAACAGCTGTTAATAATTACTTTATTTTTTTACATTTACTAAAATACTTTTTTGTCCTTTACCTTATGAAAAAATTACTCAAAATTGTTGGCTTATTACTACTTGTTTTACTAATCTACTTGCGCATAACGATTTATCCCCAACTCGATTTAATCTCCGGATTCTCTGCCAAAAGCGTCGCTTCTGGACATTTCATTGACGGTCGTACTTTAGAAACAATTCAGCAAGGGGATAATGATATCGACAAGATCGATTGGGCCACCAATACCATCAACCACACTTCGCAATTTGTTACCTCAAATGTTCATGGCCTAAAAGAACGAAAAGCAATATTTCGTGTGGGTTTAGGAGCTACATTGATTAACGACGATTTTGATGTCAACAAACCGTATGAGGTTCCTCAACGATATCCCATTAAAAATGATCGCGAATATCCCTATGGCAAGATTGAACCAAAAGACACATCTTTTTCAAACGTTGATTATGCCCAACTCAATAAAGCCGTTTCCAACGCCTTTGACCAAAAAAATGTGAAAAAGAAACGTACCCGAGCTGTAGTAGTACTCTATAAAGGAAAATTAATTGCTGAAAAATATACCGAAGGCTTCAATAAAAATTCCAAAATTTTAGGTTGGTCCATGACCAAAAGCCTTACCGCTACCTATTTTGGAATCCTCCAAAAACAAGGCAAAATCAACATTATGAATCCGGCACCAGTCTCCGAATGGCAAAAGGATAATCGCGCCAAAATAACCCTAAACGACTTACTCCACATGAACTCAGGGCTAGAATGGGAAGAAGACTATACCAAAATTTCGGATGTCACTAAAATGCTGTTCCAAGCCGAAGATATGTCCAAATGTCAAATCGAAAAACCGGCCCTGTTCAAACCCAATACTCATTGGTATTACTCTTCTGGAACGACCAACCTATTAAGTGGCATTCTCAGAAAACAATTCAAATCCCAACAAGAATACTTAAACTTTTGGTACAGCAGTTTGCTGGATAAAATCGGGATGGAATCCGCCTTAGTAGAAACCGATATGGTTGGCAATTTTGTGGGATCTTCCTATGGGTGGGCGACACCCAGAGATTGGGCCAAATTTGGACAACTATACCTCAACAAAGGCAACTGGAACGGCGAGCAACTCTTTGACCCGAACTGGGCAACCTATGTAGCGACGCCAACTAATACTTCTAACGGACGATACGGCGCACAATTCTGGCTAAACGCAGGAGGCTATTTCCCGGATGTGCCTACAGATATGTACTACTGCAGTGGCTTTCAAGGGCAAATGGTGGCGATTATTCCAAGCCGTGACCTTGTAATCGTCAGAATGGGTCTAACGGAAGAACCCAACTTTGATTTTAATGGCTTTTTAAAAGGGGTTATTGAAAGTTTTAGGAAATAAAAAAAGGTTGTCTTTCGACAACCTTACTTTTATAAATCAAACCCCAAACTCACCCCAAGCTTATTCGCAATAATCTTGGTTATGCGCTGCTTTAATTCGGGAATCTTTATACTTTCGATGACCTCATTAGAAAAGGCATACATCAACAAAGCTTTAGCTTCTTTCTTTGGAATTCCGCGTTGCTGCATGTAAAATAAAGCGCTTTCATCTAATTGACCTATAGTACAACCGTGCGAACATTTTACATCATCCGCAAAGATTTCCAATTGCGGCTTTGCATTAATGGTCGCTTTGTCGCCTATTAAAATATTATTGTTTTGTTGGAAAGCATCCGTTTTTTGTGCTTCTCTTTCAACATAAATTTTTCCATTAAAAACACCCGTAGCATTATCTGCTAATATGGTTTTATAATTTTGATGACTTTCGCAATTCGGTGTTGCATGGTTTACCGAAGTATAGTGATCCACGTGTTGCTTGCCGCCTATAATCGTAATCCCTTTCAAAGTCGAATCGATACGTTCGCCAAAATGATAGAAATTCAAATTGTTTCGGGTAATGTTTCCTCCAAATGAGAACGTATGCACAGATACTCTACTCTCTTGTTTTTGCGAAATATAAGTATTGTCAATCAAGTTGGCCGACAACAAGTCATTCTGTATTTTATAATAATCTACTATAGCACGCTTTTGAGCATATATCTCCGTAACCGAATTAGTCAATACCGGGTTTTCATTCAAACTTTGATGTCTTTCAATGATTTGAACATGGGCATTTTCGCCTACAACGACCAAGTTTCTCGGCTGTACCATCAAAGCACTTTCAACACCGGTCGAAAAATAAATCACTTCAATTGGCTTTTCAACTACTTTACTTTTTGGAATATTAATATAAGCTCCTTCATTAGCAAAGGCCGTATTCAAGCTAGTCAAACTTTCATCCTTACTAGCAATCTTATTGAAGTACTCGTCAATAATCATTTTGTATTTAGGCTTTGTCAAAGCCGAAGACATTAAACACACATCTAATCCATCATGAGTAGTTGCCGATAAGAAAGACGAGAACTTTCCATCTACAAAAATAACTTTATGCGTATCGATTTCGTGTAGAAAAAACTTCTTTACATCTTTAAACTCTATGGCATTTTCATGCTTTGGAAATACCGAATAATCGTTTTTTAAAATGGCATTCAGCGAGGTGTATTTCCAAGCTTCCTCTTTTTTTGAAGGGAAGCCTTTGTTTTCAAAGTTTTTTATAGCAGCGGTACGCACGTTATGCAGCTCATTGTGCACATCGATGCTTTCTTCGAACGCCATAAAAGACGAGATTAATTTATCTTTTAAATCCATTTTATCTTTTGTTTCAAGTTTCAAGTTTCAGGTTATTGGAACTTGCTCCCTTTAAAATCTTTTTTATTTAAATAAGTGATGAAGTTTTTAATCTTTCCACTTAAACTTTCGTATTTGTTTTTTAAATCGACAAACTGTTCTTCAGAAATATACTCGTAATCATATAGTCGATAAATTTGGGATCGAGACTCTCCTGCTGAACCTTTTGCAATAGACAAAAATTGCCTAAATTCAATATTCCCATCTCTTTCAAATCCTTCTGCAATATTATCCATCACAGAACCAGAAGAAGCTTTAATCTGTTCTTTAAACTTATAATCGGATTGTAAACCAGTTTCTTTAGAAATTATATAAATTTCTTTTGCTAGCTTTCTTGCTTCCTGCTATATTTCTAAATCTTCGAATTTTGATATTGATGCCATAATAACTTAATCCTTTATTATAACTTTAACAATTGAATCCTAAGGTGAGGTAAAACAGAACAAACCTGAAACCTGAAACTTGAAACCTGAAACAAACTTTTAATTAATTTCAGCCTTAATCCAATCGTATCCTCTTTCTTCTAGCTCATAAGCTAATTCTTTGCCCCCCGACTTTACAATTTTCCCATCCATCAACACATGAACAAAATCAGGGATGATATAGTCTAGTAATCTTTGGTAGTGCGTAATTACTAAAACCGCATTATTTTCGTTTTTAAGCTTGTTTACGCCATTAGCAACTATTCTTAACGCATCGATGTCCAATCCTGAATCGGTTTCATCAAGAATCGCTATTTTAGGCTCTAACATCGCCATTTGGAATATCTCATTACGCTTCTTCTCTCCTCCCGAAAAACCTTCGTTTAATGATCGAGACAAGAACTTACGGTCCATTTCTAACAATTCTGATTTCTCCCGAATCATTTTCAACATTTCATTTGCCGGCATTTCGTCTTGCTTATTCGCCTTGCGTTTTTCATTGATAGCCGTTTTGATAAAATTGGTCACCGAAACCCCCGGAATCTCAACGGGATATTGAAACGATAAAAACACCCCTTTATGAGCACGCTCTTCTGGTGCCATTTCCGAAATGTCTTCTCCTTCCAAAAGGATTTCTCCTTGCGTCACGGTATAATTTTCATTTCCTGCAATGATGGAGGAAAGCGTACTTTTTCCGGCACCGTTAGGCCCCATGATAGCATGAACCTCTCCGGCATTAACCTCAAGATTAATCCCTTTTAATATGTCTTTGTCTTCTACTGAAGCGTGTAAATTTTTTATTGATAACATGATTTGAAAATTTGAAAATTTGAAAATTTGATGGTAGTACTACCCTTTATTTTCAATTCTTATTTTATATAGTATTGTTTTAAATTATTAATCTTGGTCAATTTAAATCATTTTCAAATCTTCAAATTGACTCATCTTCAAATTATCCAACAGACCCTTCTAACGAAATCTCTAATAATTTCTGTGCTTCTACGGCAAACTCCATAGGTAGTTTATTCAAAACTTCTTTACTGAAACCGTTTACGATGAGCGCGATGGCTTTCTCGGTGGGTATCCCTCTTTGGTTGCAATAAAAAACCTGATCCTCTCCTATTTTGGATGTGGTGGCCTCGTGTTCTATTTTGGCTGATGAATTTTTACTCTCGATGTAGGGAAAAGTATGTGCCCCACAATTATTACCCATCAACAAGGAATCACATTGGGAGAAATTACGTGCATTATCAGCATTAGCACTAATTCGAACTAACCCTCTATAACTGTTTTGTGATTTACCAGCGGAAATTCCTTTAGAAATAATGGTCGACTTGGTGTTTTTACCCAAGTGTACCATCTTAGTTCCTGTATCCGCTTGCTGGTAATTGTTGGTAACCGCAATCGAATAGAATTCGCCTATAGAATTATCGCCTTTTAAGACGACCGAAGGATATTTCCAAGTTACGGCCGAACCCGTTTCTACCTGTGTCCATGATATTTTAGCATTCTTCTCGCAAATCCCTCTTTTGGTCACAAAATTAAATACGCCCCCTTTGCCTTCTTTATTCCCTGGATACCAGTTTTGCACCGTAGAATATTTAATCTCTGCATCATCCAAAGCAATCAATTCTACCACCGCAGCATGCAATTGGTTTTCATCTCTACTAGGTGCTGTACAACCTTCTAAATAAGAAACATAACTGCCTTCATCGGCAATTAACAAGGTGCGTTCAAACTGACCCGTTCCCGCTTGATTGATGCGGAAATAAGTTGATAATTCCATCGGACATCTTACGCCTTTCGGAATGTAACAAAACGAACCGTCTGAAAATACCGCCGAATTCAAAGCTGCATAAAAATTATCCTTTTGTGGTACCACTGTACCCAAATATTTCTGCACCAATTCCGGATATTCCCGAATCGCCTCCGAAATACTCATGAATATAATGCCTTTTTCAGCTAAGGTCTTTTTAAAAGTTGTCGCCACCGAAACCGAATCCACCACGATATCCATCGCGACATTATTCAATTTCTTCTGCTCGTCTATCGAAATACCAAGTTTTTTATACATGGCCAACAACTCCGGATCTACATCGTCCAAGGTCTTGTTAGGGTCGGCTTTTTTCGGAGCCGAATAATACGATATCGCCTGAAAATCAGGTTTCTCATAACGAACATTAGCCCATTCTGGTTCTATCATTTCTTTCCAAGCCCTAAAAGCCTCGATGCGCCAATCCGTCATCCATTGTGGTTCTTCCTTTTTTAAAGAAATGGCACGAACAATGTCTTCATTCAACCCAATAGGAAACGTCTCCGAATCTAAATCGGTGTAGAATCCATATTCGTATTCTTTGTTTTCGAGTTCGACTTTTAAGTCTTCTTCTGTATATTTTGACATAGTGTTTTTCTAAAGTGAAAACGATTCTCCACAGCCGCAAGTTCTACTAGCATTCGGATTATTAAATACAAATCCCTTTCCATTCAATCCTCCCGAAAATTCTAATACAGTTCCGGCTAAGTATAAAAAAGATTTCTTCTCAACGGCTATTTTTACCTGATTGTCTTCAAAAACTTTGTCGTTTTCACCCAATGCTTTATCAAACTTCAATTCATAAGACAAGCCAGAGCATCCGCCACTTTTTACACCCACACGAACGTAATCCTTGGCGGCATCAAAACCGTCTTCTTGCATCATCTCAATGATTTTCTTACTCGCTGTATCTGATACTTTAATCATAGCTTATTTTGATTTTGTCTAAATAAAGGACAAAGTTAATACAAATATCTTTTTTCCCCACATCCATTGGCATTTTTATAACTAATTAACCTATAGAAAAAACCAATTTAAACTTCAAATCCTAACCGCTTAATTACCAAAGGCACATTTCTGCTTCTAAGTTGTTACAGTACTTCAATTTTGGAGTATAGATATAGCATGGATATAGCATAGATATGGCATGGATATAGCATGGATATAACATGCTTTACAGTATTATCAAGAAGTGACAATACTGATTAAGTCATACGCTACATAGGCACTAACAGGAAAATCCTCTTGCCCCATCCATTATTTTACTATAAATTGTATTTTTACCAAAAATGAACAGCATGAAAATTTACCCCATAGAAGCTGGTAACTTCAAACTAGATGGCGGCGCCATGTTCGGAGTAGTACCCAAAACAATTTGGAATAAAACCAACCCTGCCGATGAAAATAACCTAATCGATATTGCAGCACGTTGCCTCCTCATAGAAGAAGGGAACCGACTCATTCTAATCGATACCGGTATGGGCAACAAACAGTCCGATAAATTCTTCGGTTATTACTCGCTTTGGGGCTCACATTCCTTGGATGGATCACTTGCCAAATATGGTTTCCATCGCGATGATGTCACAGATGTATTCATGTCACACCTTCACTTTGACCATTGCGGCGGAAGTGTCAATTGGAATGCAGACAAAACAGGATATGAAGTAGCCTTCAAAAACGCCAAATATTGGACCAATGATAACCATTGGGATTGGGCTACTAAACCAAATGCCCGAGAAAAAGCTTCTTTCCTGTCCGAAAACATCCTACCGATGCAAGAAAGCGGCCAACTCCATTTCATCCAAAGACCAGAAGGAGATTATCTAGCGAATTCTGAATTAGACTTTGGCATCTTCTTTGTCGACGGTCATACCGAAAAAATGATGTTGCCCCACATTCAATACCAAGACAAAACCATCGTGTTTTGTGCCGACTTAATTCCAACAGCCGGTCATTTACCGTTGCCGTATGTAATGGGATACGATACTCGTCCCTTATTAACATTGCCCGAAAAAGCCAAGTTTCTTCAAAAAGCGGTAGAAAACAACTACTACTTATGGCTAGAACACGATGCTCATAACCAAATCATAACCGTAGAAAATACGGAAAAAGGAATTCGATTAAAAGAAATATTCCGTTGCGAGGATATCTTAACATAGTGTTAATACTAACCATCTCTGATTCAAAACCAATTATTTTTATACCCATTACTTAAAAACAAAACCAAATGAAATTAATTAAAATAGCTTTACTATCCTTGTTCTCTTTGACAATGACAGCGCAAACAGCCGATAAGTCATTTACCAAAAAAGCACCGCTTACCGAAAATGAATTGCAACGCTGGAGCCACTTGGATCTTATCAAGGATTCCATTCCAGGTATGAGCGTTGATAAAGCGTACGCCGAACTTTTAAAAAGTAAAAAAGGGAGCAAAGTTATCGTTGGGGTCATAGACTCCGGAGTAGATATCGATCACAACGATTTGAAATCCGTGATCTGGACCAATAAGAAAGAAATTCCAGGTAACGGTATTGATGATGATAAAAATGGTTATATAGACGATGTTCATGGTTGGAACTTCTTGGGAGAGTCCAACAATGAAAACTTAGAGCTAGTGCGCATTATTAAAAAAGGGGACGATGGCTCTGAAGCCTACAAAGCAGCTGCAGCAGACTATGAAAAGAAAAACGAAAAAATGCTTAAAGAAAAGTTTCAAGTTGACTTTATCGTAGCAGCAGATAAAAATGTTCGTGAATACTTAAAAAAAGACGATTATACAGCCGAAGACCTAAACGGCATCAACACCACCGACAAAAAAATATACCAAAGTAAAATGGTGATGCTGTCCATGATAGAACAAGCTGGTGAAGGTTTCCGTGATGAAATAAACGACTACAAAGAATACGTTTACGACCAAGCCAATTACAACTTAAATAAAGAATTTGATGGTAGAAAACCAGTGGGCGATAACCCAGAAGACCTTAAAGATAAAAAATACGGCAACAACATAGTGTATTCCAAAGACCGGAAAGACTCATTACACGGTACCCATGTTGCTGGAATTATTGCTCAAGTTAGAGGAAATGGTATTGGGGGGGATGGTGTAGCTAGCAATGTGGAAATCCTTCCAATCAGAGCCGTGCCCAATGGTGATGAATACGATAAAGACATCGCTTTAGCCATCCGCTATGCGGTGGATAATGGTGCGAAAGTAATCAATGGAAGTTTCGGTAAAGACTATTCGCCCCACAAAGAGTGGGTATGGGAAGCCATTAAGTACGCCGAAAGCAAAGATGTATTACTTGTATTTGCAGCCGGTAATGATGGTAAAGATATTGATGTAGAACCAAGCTTTCCAGCAGACACTAAAGATAAAAAAAATGAAATCGCCAAAAACGTTTTAACTATAGGTGCTTTAGACAACGTTTATGGTGAAAACATGATAGCCGATTTTTCTAACTATGGCCAAAAAAACGTAGACATCTTCTCTCCAGGAGTAAAAATCTATGCTACCATTCCTGACAATAAGTTTAAATACGAACAAGGCACTTCAATGGCCTCGCCAAACGCTGCAGGAGTAGCTGCTTTGATTCGTTCTTACTATCCGAATTTAAAAGCAGCGCAGGTCAAACAAATCATCATGCAATCGGGTACAGCCGTCAATTTTGATGTAGTAGTAGGTAAAGACGCCGAAAAAATGCCGTTCTCTAAAACGTGTGTGTCCGGTAAAATCATAAATGCCTATAATGCCCTAAAAATGGCAGATCAACTTTCGCAAAAAACAAAAAAGAGTCCTAAATTATAATTCAAATCAGGAAGGTTCGCCTTCCTTTTTTTATACTGTAGTATATGAAAAACTACCTTTTATATAGCCTAATAGCCTTGAGCGCTTCTAGTGCATTCGCACAATCCAACAATTATTGGCAACAACACGTGGATTACAAAATGAATGTAACAATGGATACCAAAACCTATCAATACAAAGGCAACCAAGAATTGATTTATACCAATAATTCTCCAGACACTTTACGCCGTGTATTTTACCACCTGTATAACAATGCTTTCCAGCCGGGAAGCGAAATGGATGCGCGCTTGCAAAACATAGCCGATCCCGATAGTAGAATGGTCAACAAAATCAAAAATGCGGAAGGTAAAGAAGTCAAAGAAAGTCGTATTGCCAATCTGAAACCAAATGAAATTGGCTATTTAAAAATATCCAACTTCAAACAAGACGGTATTAGCGCTAATGCCAAAGAAATTGGAACCGTTTTAGAAGTTGATTTAAACCAACCTTTACTGCCAGGAAAAGCGACGGTATTTACCCTTGATTTTGAAGGACAAGTACCTGTTCAAATTCGCCGCTCAGGACGCAACAACAAGGAGGGTGTAGAATTGTCGATGGCTCAATGGTATCCTAAAATAGCCGAATTTGACTTTGAAGGGTGGCACGCCGACCCATACATAGCAAGAGAATTTCATGGCGTTTGGGGCAATTTTGATGTCAACATTACGATTGATAAAAACTATACGCTGGGCGGCAGTGGTTACCTACAAAACAAAAATGAAATCGGACACGGATATGAAGATGCCGGTGTAACGGTAATACTTCCTAAAAAACAAAAAACACTCACTTGGCACTTTATTGCTCCTAATGTACACGACTTTACTTGGGCAGCAGATAAAAACTACGTCCATGATGTCGTACCAACGTCTTTTGGAACCACTCTCCATTTCCTATATAAAAACAATCCGGATATTGTAGAAAACTGGAAATATGCAGAACCCAAAACAGTTCAATTAATGCAGTACTACAATACCCTAATTGGCAAATACCCGTACGATCAATACTCCGTTATTCAAGGAGGTGATGGGGGCATGGAATATGCTATGTGTACCCTCATTTTAGGTGAAGGTAAAAAAGACGGGCTAGTAGGGCTAATTGCTCACGAAATGGGGCATTCCTGGTTTCAGCATGTCTTAGCGTCTAACGAAAGTAAAAACTTTTGGATGGACGAAGGATTCACTTCCTTCCTAGAAGATTCAGGAATGAATGAACTTGCCGTCAAAAAAGCTGACAATCCCTTTGAAGGTGCTTACAAAAACTATTTGATGATGGTTAATTCAGGGAAAGAACAACCCATGTCAACGCATGCGGACCGATTCGATTATAACCAAATCTACAGCATCAGCGCCTATAGCAAAGGAGAAGTTTTCTTGAGTCAGCTCATCTATTTAATAGGTAAAGAAAACCTAATGAAAACTCTCAAACGCTATTATGCAGAATTCAAATTTAAACACCCAACGCCTAATGATATCATTAGAACTGCGGAACGCGTTTCGGGGGCTAATTTAGGATGGTATCTAACCGATTGGACCCAAACTACCAATACGATTGATTATAGTATAAAAAGTGTGGAGAGCGCAACTGATAATGTCCCTAAAACAGGAATAACTTTAGAAAGAATTGGTAGGACTCCAATGCCAATGGATATCTTAGTAGAATATAGAGATGGTACCCTTGAAAGTTTCCACATTCCCTTACGAATGATGAGCTTTACCAAAGACAATCCAACGTTAGGCATAAAAAGAACCGTCTTACCTGATTGGGCCTGGGCGTATCGCACTTATTTTTTTGAAATCCCAAAAACCAAAGCAGCAATAAAAAAAATAACTATCGACCCTAGCGGACTCTTAGCAGACGTGAAACCAGACAACAATGTTTTTGAAATGAAATAAAGAAAAAAGCATTCGGGTTGGCTGTCCATTTATTTTGGAATAGAATTTGTAGTTTTACAACAAATATTACGCACCATGAAACACCTTAAAATACTACTCCTTTTACTTGCTATCGGCTTTGGTATTCAAAGCAACTATGCTCAACCCATCAGGTTTAAAACCAGTAGCGTGAGCTTCACAGATAAAAAAACTGACGACACCTGGAATGACTGGTCAGATTTTGTTCCTGCCAAAGTAATCGTAACTTTAGATGCCAAGAAAGATCTAATAACTGTAAACTCAGCCGAGGTTCAAGCCTTCAAAATCAAAGCTTACGGAGAAATTGAAGACAATGAAGAAGTAAACATAGTCCCTTTTGACTGTGTAGATAATAAATTTTCTAAATGCAAAATATTCATAATAACCAAGAAAAAAGAAAATAACCGTATGCAAATCTACATCAATTACAACGAAGTAAAATTTGTTTACAACATCTACAACGACAATTAATACATGGATAACAGCTATCCTAAATCTGAAAAACTCAAAAGCAAAAAAATAATTGACCTGTTGTTTACAGAGGGAAAATCGGTGAGCAAGTATCCTTTGCGTTTAGTCTATTGCCCTTATGATTATGAAGATAACGTACCACTAAAAATGGGAGTCTCTGTTTCAAAAAAGTACTTTAAACTAGCTGTCGACCGAAATTATTATAAAAGGGTTTTAAGGGAGTGTTACCGGCTTAATAAATCCATCTTAACCAGTAACTTAGAAAGTAAATATTGCTTTATGTTTTTCTATCAAACCAAAGAAAAGCTCGCATATGCTGAAATTAATGAAAAAACGGTGCTTCTTTTTGAAAAATTTATCAGCAAACTACAAGAAGAAAAAAACAATAACTGATGATCTAATATTACTCATTTACCTTAAATTAGTCCACGCTATAACTTGTTAAACAAAAAGAGCTATGTTCTCAAAAATAAAAAAAAGATATTATATCGCCTTAATACTAAGTGTATTTCTCTTTATTGGGGTAAGTTTTAAGGATGATCTGTTCGAGATATCGAAACAAATTGAAATCTTCACAACGGTTTATAAAACAATCAATCAAAACTATGTTGAAGAAACAAATCCGTCAGAGCTTATGGATAAAGCCATTAAAAGCATGTTGGCCGATTTAGACCCGTACACCAACTATTTCAACGAACAAGATGTCATAAAGTTTAAAATCAACAATACTGGAGAGTACACTGGAATCGGTGCCTTAATTACCCGAAAAGAAGATAAGCTCATCATCAAAGAACCCTACAAGGGATATCCTGCCGACAAAGCTGGGTTGAAAGCAGGGGATGAAATAATACAAATAGGAGATGTTCGCTTAGCAGACTTTAAAGACGATGCCTCCCAATTGATGAAAGGAGCTAAAAACACCAAAATTGAGATAAAATATTTACGCCAAGGCAAACCGATGTCCACGCAATTAATCTTGGACGAAGTAGATGTAAAAGCAGTGCCATTCTATGGGAAAATTGATGATATTACTGGATATATAGTATTATCTCAATTTAATGCTAAAGCTTCCTCGGAGACAAAAGAAGCGCTTGAAAAACTGAAAGAGCAAGGCGCAACACAAATTGTACTTGATTTACGAGGTAACCCAGGTGGTTTGTTGAATGAAGCCGTAAATATTTGCGGTTTATTTGTAGCCAAAGGTGAAACAATAGTAACCACTAAGTCCAAAAATTCTAAATTCAACAACACCAACAAAACTTCTCGTGATCCCATTGATACTGAAATTCCGTTGACAATAATTGTTGATGGCAAAAGTGCTTCAGCGTCAGAAATTGTCTCGGGAGCCTTGCAGGATTTAGATCGTGCCGTAATTATTGGCAGTAGAAGTTATGGTAAAGGATTAGTGCAAAGGCCTTTTGACATGGTCTATAATACGCAAGTAAAAGTAACCATTGCTAAATATTACACTCCATCAGGAAGATGCATTCAAGCATTAGATTATGCACACAAAGATGCCAGCGGAAAAGCCATTCGTACCGATGCTAAAAATTATAATGCTTTTAAAACAAAAAAAGGAAGAACCGTGTATGACGGAGGCGGTATTTTACCGGATGTAGTTTTAGAAAGCACAAAAACCAGTGCTATTGCAGATGCTTTACAAAAGAATGATGCTATCTTCAACTATGCTACGCATTACTATTACAAAAACCCAAACTTAGGTGACAAGATACCCAACATTACGGATGCTGACTTAGCTGATTTTAAAGCCTTTATTAAAAAAGAAAAGATAGCCTTTGATACAGAGACTGAAGTCGCCTTAAAGAACACTTTAGAAAAAGCCAAAAAAGAAAATGTTGATGATGCCATTACTACTGAATACCAACTTTTACTTAGCGCATTGGAAAAAAGTGAAGAAAGTTTAATTGACAAAAACAAAACAGAAATAAAAAATTTACTTTTGGACGAAATTATCAAACGTTATCATTACAAAGAGGGTTTGTATCAATACTACATCAAAAACAACTTCGAAATTAAAAAAGCTGTTGAAATAATGAATGATAAGTCTGGTTATAATAAGATTTTAAAAATATAATATGAAGTTCTTAAAATATTTGCCCATACTGTTTTTCTGTATTCTGCACGCACAAGAAGAAGTTGTACACTCTGTATATTTTGAATTTGATAAATTTGCCTTGAACGAGAAACAAGTCAATGAAGCCATTGATTTTATTAAAAAAACTGATTCTACTCGAATTGAATCGATACAAATTTATGGTTATACGGATGACGTCGGGAAAGACGCCTACAACTACAAACTATCTACAAAACGTGCTGCAGCTATTCAATCTAAGTTTATTGAAAACGGTATTAAAAGCAAAATCATTGTAACCATCGAAGGTAAAGGAAGGATACTAATTGATGATGATATCGTAGAAAACCTTCCAGAAAAACGTTCTAAAAACCGCAGGGTTGATGTTGTATTGAATTTGAAGCCATTACCCAAAATTGAAATACCTGGGTTCTTTAATACTATACAAAAACATCATATCGTTGGTGACCACATCTATTTAGATAATGTTTTATTTGAACGCGGAAGTAGTAAACTTACCTTTAAAACTAAGACAGAACTCGATAAAATTGCCAGATTATTACTGAAATATAAAACCCTTGAATTTGAAATCCAAGGGCATGTATGTTGTACGCCTCCTTATCAAAAAGAAGCAATTGATATGGATACGAAAAAACGGCAATTATCTACGAATCGGGCGCAATCGGTTTATAAATATTTAATTTTTAAAAAAATTACTAAAGAGCGTATGACCTTTAAGGGATATGGGAACACGGTCCCATTAGGGAAGGGATCAGAATATGACCGCAGAGTAGAATTGGTTATCTCAAAAATATAAATTACACTCGCTTCATTTCAATATGTGGAATATCATCTTCTAGGTACGTTTCGCTCGTCTGTTTGAAACCATGGCCTTCATAGAATCGCTTTAAATACAATTGAGCAGAAATAGTAATGTTGGTCTCATTATATTCTGATTTTATGAATTTTATTGCCTCCTGCATCAGTTGATGACCCAGTTTTTTAGTTCGATGGCTTGGCTTGACTACTACCCTTCCAATTGAAGCCTGTTTGAAATAATCATTCGGTTTGAATAAACGAGCATAGGCGACAATTTGGTCATTTTCTACTCCGATTAGGTGTAATGCTTTCCCGTCTTTCCCATCAATATCCTGATAGACGCAATTTTGCTCTACTACAAAGACTTCGCTGCGCAATTGTAGCAAATCATATATCTCTATTGCAGAAAGTCTCTCAAATCGTCTTATTTTCCATTCTAAACTCATTTGTGTTATTTTTTGATTTGGATTGATTTGATAATCGCCTCTAATTCGAACATTAAATCTCTTTTCGATTTTGAGGGAGCATAACAAAATCCTTCTAATACCAGAATTCGGTTATGCGCTTTGTCAAATAGGCAATAATTAATAAAAGGGCCAGACATGAAATCATTCTTCATTTGCCAAGTTCCTTTAGTTTCGTAGGCTTTATTGCCTGCCAATGTGGTTTTAGAAAAATAAGGAGAATAGGCTTCCTCGGTTACCATAATTGTTCCCTTATCAGAACCGTGAATGTAGCGTTGGCCAATAGAGTCCCGTACGTGAATAATGTCTTTCACAGCATACTTTGGTTTAATGCTTTTCCAAGGAATTTCATAGATGATAACGCTCGTATTGCCTCCGGTTATTTCGCTTTTGAGCCAAATAAATTTGCGTCGACGCATTACGTAATCATATTTCTTTGGAATTACAATTTCGATACCGAACTTCTTTTGAATCTTTTTAATGTTTAGCATTGAATCCTTAAGTGTTTTTTGCTCTTGGGCAATTTCGGTATTGCGCATCTTTTTTATTATTTCCGGCGTATGCTGTTCTAACAACTCTAAGATTTCGAAGGCAGTTCTGCCGGTAATATGGATTGCATTTTGGGGGGTTGCAAATTCATTTTCTTTTATTTCGAATTTGTTTGCAATGCCTTTTTTGATAATGATAATGTTCCTGCTGTCGGTAGAGAAGCCTTCAAAAAGCTTTACGGGATATTGATTGATGCTGAAAAGCGGCTCCTCCTGAGGAAGACCTAGTACGGGAGAAGCAAATTTATTACGAATGCTGTCTCCCACTTCACCGCTCCATAGCTGGTCGTCAATGATAACAGAAATCGTGTTAATGGCGGCGGCAGACTCGTCGGGGAACTTATCGTTTTTGAAGGAGCAGGAGCACACTACGCACGACAGGAAAAGCCATAAAAAAAGGGTTTTATTCATAACTGAAATAAAACCCAAATTTATATAAGATTTTTGGATTAACCGTTAATTTTTAGCTTCATCCCTGGTTTTAAACTTTCATTTTTAATCCCATTCCATTTTTTGATGTCGCTAATAGTTACTCCGGGATATTTTTTGGCGATACTAAAAAGTGAGTCTCCTTTTTTTACGTAATACAATTTTACTTCATCTCTTTGGTTGGCAACTAAACTCTCTTTTTTAGCAGGTTTAGGCTCGTTGAGGGCGACTTCCTTTTTAGAAACAATTATAGATGTTCCTACTTTGATATTATTATCGGTAAGGTTGTTCCATTCTTTAATATCGTCGATTGCTGTATTATATTTTTTAGCGATACTTCCGATATTGTCGCCTTTTCTTACTTTATATTCAACAATTTTGGTTTCGGTTTTTGAGGCATCCTCTTTGTCATTTGGGTCATTGTTGGCTAATGCTAATTTAGAACCTAATTGAACGTTTATATCTTCAAGGTTATTCCATTTTTTTAAATCTTCTAGACTAACATTAAATTTTTTGGCGATGCTGAATAAGTTATCTCCTTTTTGAACTTGGTAGTAGTCATTTGGATTTTGTTTAGCGTTAGTATCTGTTTCATTAGACGCTAAGCTGGTTTCTGTTTTAGAATCAAGTTGTTTCCCTTTAACTTCCTTTCTAACAGTAGTAACTACCTTTTCGTTTTTTAAGATTTTTAAACTGGCTCCTGAGGCTATATTATTGCCTTTTATGTGGTTCCATTTTTTAACATCTGCCACTGAAACTCCGTATTTATCGGAGATTTCACCAAGGTTGTCTCCTTTTTTAACTTTGTAGTATTTGACCACGTCTTTGTATGAAACGACTTTTTCTTCTTTAAAAACTTTCGTCGTATTGGCCGCCAGAGCAGACGATTCTTTTACTGCTATGGTATCTGGTTTAACTACTTTTTTGTCTTTAACCGCTATGGCTTCAGTAGAATAAATCTTTAGTTTTTTACCTACAGGCGCTTTACTGCTTCTTAAGTGATTCCATTTTTTTAGGTCGGACATAGCAACTCCGTACTTGTCGGATATTTCACTTAGGCTGTCGCCACGTCTTACTCGGTGGAATTTTACTCTGGTTTTAGTAGTGCTGATTGAGTCTCTTGAGGCTAACACACTTTCGTATGGTCTTTCTCTTCTGCTTTCTTCGTATTGTACGTAAGCGTATATCTTGTCTTCATTAGAAGTAAAGACGGCTACTTTATCGATTGGCAGTCTTAAGTAGTGATCTTCTCCTGTAATGAAAGGGACTACTTCTCTTTTATAGGATGGGTTTAAGAACTGTAATTCGGCCACCGGTACATCAAGTAATTGCGAAATTTGTTTGAATGTCATGGTGTTTTTAATCATTACCGTATCAGTAGCGAAATGATTTGCTATGGCTCTATCTGGCTTAATCCCGTGTTCTTTGTGGTATTCAAAAATATACATGGTTGCCAAGAAGGCTGGCAAATACCCTTGTGTTTCTTTGGGTAAATATTTTCTAATGTTCCAATAGTTTTGTTTCCCACCGGAGCGTCTGATCGCTTTGGCTACATTCCCTGGTCCTGAGTTGTACGAGGCTAAAACTAAATCCCAATCCCCAAAGATATTGTACATATTGGTCATGTATTGGGTAGCGGCATTACTTGCTTTTAATGGGTCGTTTCTATCGTCCACATAAGTGTTGATGTTTAGGTTGTATTGTTTCCCTGTTTGGTACATGAATTGCCATAGACCAGTGGCTCCAACCCGGGAGACCGCTCTAGGATTTAAGGCGGATTCAACCACGGCTAAATATTTAATTTCTAGGGGAATATTTTGCGCTGCAAGAGATTCTTCGAAAATTGGGAAATAGAACTGAGAAATACCCATTAGGCGTTCAAAGGATTTCTTTCGGTATTTCAAGAATGATTTGATGACGTTCTCAAGACCTTGGTTATACTCGATATTGAATGGAGATTTCTCATCCATTTTCTTTAGCCTTTCTTTTAGTAGGGCAGTGGGAAGTTCATAATCAACTTTTTCATCAACGTTGATGTTTTTGATGTCTAGCGTTAGTTCGTTATAAAGATCTAAACTAGCCAATTCTTTCATCCATAAGCTGTCAATACAAGAAGCTATTTTATCGTGGACAAAAGTACCTTTAATGGAATCTAGGACCTGTTTGTTTGTTAAATCTTTTTTAAACGGAGCAATACTAAGGTCGTCTTGGGCAAAGATTGCCGTGGATGTCAATAGCAGTGCTAGCGCTGTTATTTTTTTTATATTCATGTAGTTTAGTATAAATGGTATTTTCAACTTTGCGGGGTGTAAACCCGGTATATTTACAACGTAAATACTTGTATTTTATTGTATTACTTTTAAAATTAATCGAGAATAGCGGCAATACCTGGCAAGGTTCTTCCTTCTAACATTTCTAACATTGCTCCCCCGCCTGTAGAAACATAACTCATTTTATCTTCTAATCCGAATTGTTTTACGGCCGCTACCGAATCGCCTCCACCTACTAGTGAGAACGCGCCATTTTCGGTGGCTTCTGCTATATAATTTCCAAGAGCTATGGTTCCTTTAGCGAAGGACTCCATTTCGAAAACGCCAAGGGGTCCGTTCCACAATATGGTTTTCGAAGCCATGATAACTTCTTTGAAACTTTCTAAAGATTTAGGTCCGGCGTCTAATCCTTGCCAACCGTCTGGGATATGACGAACGTCCACGATTTGTGTCTTAGCATCATTTGCGAATGCATCGGCTGCTATTACGTCTACTGGAATGTGGATGTGTACATTTTTTTGTTTGGCTAAATGCAATATTTCAAGTGCTAGTTCTTGTTTATCGTCTTCGCAGATTGAATCTCCTACTTTACCTCCCAGGGCTTTAATGAATGTAAAAGTCATCCCGCCTCCGATAATCATGTGGTCTACTTTATCTAGGATGTTTTCAATTACTGTAATTTTGGAAGAGACTTTTGAGCCTCCTAATATTGCCGTAACTGGTTTAACAGAATTATTTAGCACGCGGTTTAAGCTTTCAATTTCTTTGGCTAACAAAAGTCCGAAACATTTGTGCTCTGGAAAAAACTGCGCAATTATTGTTGTCGAAGCGTGTGCTCTGTGAGCTGTACCGAAAGCATCATTTACATAGATATCGCCTAATGAGGCCAATTCTTTTGCAAAAGCCACATCGCCTGCTTCTTCTTCTTTGTAGAATCTAAGGTTTTCAAGAAGTAAAACTTCTCCAGGATTAAGGTTTTTAGCTGCATTTTGGGCAACATCACCAATACAATCCGCAGCAAATTGAACATTTACTCCGATGATTTCGGTGCATTTTGCTACAATATGGCTTAATGAAAACTGCTCTTCTTTTCCTTTGGGTCTCCCTAAATGTGACATTAGGATTACACTTCCTCCCTCGGCTAAAATAGCATCGATGGTGGGCTTTGCGGCTTCAATTCTAGTCGCATCAGTGACGTTAAAATGCTCATCAAGAGGCACATTGAAATCGACACGGATGATTGCTTTTTTGCCATTGAAATTAAAATCCTTAAGTGTTTTCATAGGGTAATAATGTAGGTATAATTTAGTGCAAAGATAGTAAAAATTAATTTTATCGGTCTTTTTTGCGTTTTTATCGATGATTTTTAAGAAAACCTTAAGATTTATTCCTTTAATTTTCAGTGGCTTAGGTAGCCAGCTTGAAGGATAGCAAAGAACTAAAGTGCCTTGGACAATCGTTGAGAAGCCACTAATCAGGAATCAGGAAATGTTATTGTATTACTCAATCTTTAAGCCCTGAATACGGTATGGATACTTCATCATTATATCATCTACCATGCTATATCCATGCTATATCCATGCTATATCTATACTATAACTATAAATAAAATACTATTTAGACTATGGCGACAGGGGGTTGGTCCTAAGTGTTTCCTTTAGGTTAAAAATTCTGTTATATTTGCGGTATGCAGTTTTCAGATCTACTTGGACAGGAATATATTAAAAACCATTTGGTCAGCAGTGCCTTGGCGGGACGTATTCCGCATGCACAATTGTTTGTTGGACCAGAGGGAAGCGGAACCTTGGCAATGGCCATAGCTTATGCGCAGTTTATATTGTGCCAGAATGTTGGGAAAGAAAACCAGGGTGGAAATGAAAGTTGTAATATAAAATTTGGCACCTTAACCCATCCTGATTTGCATTTTATATATCCGAATGTGGCAAATGATGATGTTAAATCAAAACCAAAGAGTGGGGATTTTATAGTGGAATGGCGTGATTTTGTGTTGGGGAATGCCTATGGCAGTTTGTTTGATTGGCATAAACACTTGGGAGTACAAAACAAGCAGGGGATGATTCGGGTGGAGGATGCGCAGGATATTTTGAAGGCTATGGCATTGAAATCCTATGAAGGAGGTTATAAGATCATGATTGTTTGGATGGTTGAAAAAATGAATCTTGATGCTTCCAACAAGCTTTTAAAATTATTAGAAGAACCACCGGAGAAAACCATATTTATTTTAATCGCTGAGAATGAAGAGGACATCATACAAACCATTCGTTCCCGATGTCAAGCGTTACATTTTGGGGCTATACCGGAGTTTGAAATAGCCAAAGCTTTGAAAGAAAAGTACTTTTTGGATGAAGCTTCGGCTCAAAAAGTGGCCCATCAAGCGCAGGGAAATTATAATAAGGCCTTGCATATATTGAATAACAGCGACAGTGAATTGCCTTTTGAGAAATGGTTTGTAGCCTGGGTGCGGGCTGCCTTTAGAGCCAAAGGCAATGCCGCGGCAATCCAAGATTTGATTAGTTGGAGTGAAGAAATTGCTGGCATCGGTAGGGAGGGGCAAAAACAGTTTTTAAACTATTGCATTGTACTGTTTCGTCAGGCTCTGTTAGTTAATTATCAAGCCAATACGTTGGTTTATATGGATCCTGTCGTGGACAAATTTAGTTTAGAAAAGTTTGCTCCGTTTGTTAACGGATCCAATATACAGGAAATCTTTAAGGAACTATCGGATGCGATTTATCATATCGAACGTAATGGAAATCCTAAAATAATAATTACCGATTTATCAATCAAATTAACTCGATTAATCCATAAAAACGATTAAATAATGAATAATACAGCTTCTTTATTGGTACTGCTTTTTTTGGCTATTACTTATGTACAATCGGCCCATGATAAATTATTTGGATGGAAGGAAAATGTGCTTTGGTTGAAAGGCCATTTTGCCAAGACAATATTAAAGGACTATGTACCTGCTTCACTGGCTCTATTAGTTGTTTTAGAACTGATTACTAGCGTTTTAACTTTGGTAGGCTGTGTTGAATTATGGACTACAGGAGGGAAAACCTACGGCTTATATGGGTCCGTATTTTCTTGCATTTGTTTGCTTATAATGTTGGTAGGTCAGCGTTTGGCGAAAGATTATGAAGGAGCTAAAACCATTGCGATCTATTATGTTCCCTCGGTATTGGCTGTTTGGTGGTTGAGTTAGCCAGCTCTATAAATTTAGCTATAAAAAAAGCCCCGATTACATCGGGCTTTTTTTATATTCGATCTTTAAAATTGATTACTTCTTAGGCGTTGTGGCGTCTTCTTTCTTATCAGCGGCTTTGTATTTATCGTTAATTAATTTTATCACATCTTTAGTGATATCATAATTATCTTTAGCGTATAAAATTGATTGTGCATCACCAGTTCCGTAAATGTAATCGTACCCTTTATCTTTACCGTACTCCTTGATTATTTTTTTATACGATTTCACTAAAGAATCCATTTCGGCACCACTCTCTTGTTGTAATTGCTGCAGCATTGCTTGTTGCGCGTAGCTTAATTTTTGCTCTCTATCTTGTAATTCGGCTCCTTTTTGTTGCGCCCAAGCTTGACCATTTTTCATGGCATTATCCTTAAATCCGGCTGCTTCTTGCTTGAAACGATTGACTTCGGCTTCCAATTGGTCGCCCATTACTTTGGATTTGTCTTTGTATTTGGCTTCAATATCTTTCGCTTCGGTAGATTCTTCCATTAATTTAGCCGTATCAATGTAGGCTGTTTTAAATTCCTTGGAAACGGTGTTTGTTTTGTTACAAGCGATAACCGTAATGGCAACTGCTAGGAGGAGGATTGTTTTCTTACGCATGATTCTATAATTGTTATTTTGGATATTAATGAAACTTCTTATTGGCACTAGATTAAAATAATTTTTCTTTTCAAAAGTATAAAAATAAACCACCTGATGGGTTTCTTTTTTTGCTATAATAATTAATTATTACTCAAAACATATTAATAGCAAACGATTATTAATTTTGGCTTTATATAAAGCCTTTAAAGCCAGCTTTGTATTTTAATTATCAACTACTATAGTAGGCTAAATTTTAACCAAACAGCGATGTTTTAAATGGTTTTTAGCTGTTTTTGATCACATAAATATGCGATGAATACTCTTTTGTCTTATTTCCATTAAGGTTTGACTTCCAACCAACGAAAAAAGCCCTGATAAAATTCATACGACCGTTTTTATACTTTTCTGAGAGCAAGCTAACATAAAAACTGTCAAATTTCATGGGGAGTACCTCCTGCAACTGCAGCTTGAATTCTCCCACTAACTTCTGGATGCTATTTTTTGAGAAGTGCCAAAGGTGTCTGGGCGTATCATAAGCAGCCCAGTATTTTCCATAATATTCCGCATCAAACGATTTGAAATTGGGAACCGCTATAAAGATGGTGCCGTTTGGTTTTATTAATCGTTTTAATTCGGACAAATATTCTTCCAGGTTTGGTACATGTTCTAAAACGTGCCACATGGTAATTACATCAAAAGAATTGTCTTGAAAATCACTGAGGCTATCGGCAAAAATTACCCCTTTGTTAATGGCGATAGCTTTTGCTTTTGGACTGGGTTCGATTCCCTTTGTTTGCCATCCTTCCTTTTGTGCTACTACCAGAAAATCTCCTGTGCCGGCCCCAATGTCTAGTAAAGTTCCTTTTTCGCTATGAGAATTAATTAATTTAACTTTGTTTTTTAGTGCAATGCTTTTTATTACATGATACAATTTTTCAAATACAGAACGTTTGCCATCGGTATGTGAAATATAGTCGGCACTTTCATAATAGTTTGGTAATTGATCTGGACTTGGTTTAGGAAAAGTGAGTAACATGTCGTATTCTGGATTATGATGCAATTCGAATACTTCATTAGAAACGGAATAATCTTTTACTTTTTTAAAAAAAATATTGTTCTGAAAAATCATAAAAAGGCAGTATTGATAAGGCTTAACAAACTTAGTTTCACGTGGAACACCAAGAGTGCGAAATTAGAATTTAGAATTTATTATTAAATTATAGTATTGTCTACTGTACATCATCTTCCCATATAAATCAACAAAACCGAAATATCAGATGGTGAAACACCGCTAATACGAGACGCTTGAGAAATGGTCACCGGTCGGATAGCGCTTAATTTTTGTTTAGCTTCTATCGACATCGACTTAATTTTATGGTAATCGAAATTATCGGGAATTTTGATATCTTCTAAACGGATCAGTTTTTCGGCATTATTTCTTTCTTTTTCGATATATCCCGAATACTTAACTAAGATCTCGGCTTGTTCTATAATTTCTTTATCTAGGTTATTTTCTTGTATATAGTGCTGCACTTTTTCAAATTTCAGAATATCTTCTAAATCAATTTGAGGTCGCGAGAATACTTTAAACATTTTATCCGATTGTACCATAGGGGTGCTTTCCTTTTCCACAAGGATCGGATTTGCTTCTTCCTGCGTTATACTAGTTTCTTTAAAGAAGTTAACCATTTTATCACTTTCTTTAAACTTGTGTTCCATTCGGATTAACCTTTTTTCAGAAGCTAGTCCGATTTCAAACGACTTGGCCGTTAAACGAAAATCGGCGTTGTCTTGACGCAACAACGTTCTGTATTCTGCACGTGAGGTAAACATACGATACGGCTCCTCTGTCCCTTTTGTAATTAAGTCGTCTATCAACACCCCTATGTAAGCTTCGTCTCGTCGCAATACAAGTGCAGGTTTTTCCTTTACTTTGAGCGCTGCATTAATGCCTGCCATTAATCCTTGCGATGCCGCCTCCTCATATCCTGTCGTACCATTTATTTGACCCGCAAAATACAAACCTTCTACCAATTTAGTCTCCAAGGTGTGTTTTAACTGAGTAGGAGGGAAGTAGTCATATTCTATGGCGTACCCCGGTCGGAAAAACTTAACCTTCTCAAATCCTTCGACGGACCGCAATGCTTTAAATTGTATGTCTTCGGGTAGCGAGGTTGAAAAACCATTTACGTATACTTCAACGGTATCCCACCCCTCGGGCTCTACAAATAATTGATGGCGTTCCTTGTCGGCAAACCTATTAATCTTATCTTCAATAGAGGGACAATAACGAGGACCTATACTTTTTATGCGTCCATTAAACATTGGCGAGCGATCAAAACCTTCACGAAGAATCGCATGCACTTCATTAGAAGTGTACGTCATGTGACACACTTTTTGGCGAGTCAATGGTTTAGTTTCATCAGAATAAGAAAATTTATCAGGTACTTCGTCCCCAGGTTCCTCACGCATTTTGGAATAATCTAGGGAACGACCATCAACCCTAGGTGGCGTGCCCGTCTTCATTCTACCCGCTTCAAAGCCTGCGTTTATTAAATCTTCTGTAATGCCATAGGCAGCACTTTCTCCTGCTCTACCTCCGCCGAATTGTTTTTCACCAATGTGTATCAATCCATTCAGAAAGGTACCATTTGTAAGCACCACCGTTTTTGCCTTAATTTCAATCCCGAGTGAGGTTACTATTCCTTCAATCTTATTGTTCTTAATTAGCAATCCGCGGACCATTTCTTGATAGAAATCAAGATTAGGTGTACGCTCCAACATCAACCGCCACTCTTCAGAAAAACGCATTCTGTCCGACTGAACACGCGGCGACCACATTGCTGGGCCTTTAGACTTGTTCAACATTTTGAACTGCACTGCGGTTTTATCGGAAACAATACCTGAATACCCGCCAAGCGCATCAATTTCGCGAACAATCTGTCCCTTAGCGATACCTCCCATAGCGGGATTGCATGACATTTGCGCAATATTCTGCAAACTCATTGTTACCAACAAGGTCGAACAACCCATATTGGCAGCAGCGGCAGCGGCTTCACATCCTGCATGACCGGCCCCAACAATTATAGTATCGTATCTATCTAAAAACATTAGCTATTATGTTTCACGTGGAACAATTGCATTTTTTCCTCCTCCTTCGCACGCATTATTTGCTCATCCTCTTCTGTTTTATCTTTAAAACCGCAATAATGCAAAACACCATGTGCCATCACCCTTCTCAATTCATCTTCAAAACTCACTGCAAAATCTACGGCATTTTCACGCACCCGTTCTACTGAAATGAAAATATCGCCATGTAGCTCATTTCCTATGGAATAATCAAAGCTGATGATGTCTGTTAAGGTGTCGTGATTAAGATACTGTTGGTTAATTTCCAATAAATAATTATCGTCGCAGAAGATGTAATTGATTTCGCCCTCCTTTTTTGCTTCGGAGTCAATTACCCTCGAAAGCCACTCAACATAATGCTCTTCTTCATCTAATAAGAACTCGATTTCGTAATTAAAACTAATCATTGGTTTTAAAATATTCTTGAACCTTCTGGTCAAAATTAGAGCGCAAAGGTAAACTTTGTCTATTTAAAATCTCAATACTGTTTAAATATTCTTGCAGTTTAGTAGGTAAAGCATTTACATTGCTATTGAATTCCTTTTTATTAGTTTCGGATTGGCGTTTCTTATCTTCACCCTGTTGTTGCACGGCTTTTTGTAATTTTAAAAGTTCGTATTTCACATTTAAAATCTTTTGCATGGTTTCATTGTTAAAACCCTTATTCAGCAATTGCTTTTCAATTTGCTTCATTTGCTCTAAGGCATTTTGCCCATTTCCACCTACACCCTGCTTATTAAGCTCTTTCTCTAAAGCTTCTCTTAATTGCTGCTGCTCTTTATAGATTTCCATAATTGCTTTTGCATCACCTTCTCCGTCTTGCCCATTTTCTCCATCTTTGGCCCCCTGTGCATTTCCATTACCGCCACCTTGACCATTCTTGCCATTCTTGCCTTCCTTACCACTTCCCTCTTTGCCGTCTTTTCCGGCTTTCCCGCCATCCTTGCCCCCTTCAGCTTGACCTTCTTTCCCATCTTTCCCTTGGCCCGGCTTATCTCCAGGCTTGTCACCGGGTTTGTCACCCTTCTTCATGCCTTTCTTCATCTTTTCACCCAATCCTTCTTGTTTTTTAATAATATCAGGCAACTGCATACCTCCGCCCTCACCTTTACCTGGCTTTGGCTTGCCGCTTCCTTGCCCCTGCATTTGCATCGCATTTTGCATACCTTCTAAAATATCACTCAACAGTTCGGCCAAACGATTAGAAGCAGCAACGGCATATTGCTGCTGCGCGTTCCCCCTTGGGATATTCGCGTCTGCTAACGATTCGATCGCTTTATCGACATTATACTGCACCTTTCCTATCTCTTTTGTAATGTCCTCTGCAATCTTAGGGTTCCGGAGTGACAACGCAAACAAACTGTCGTCTACGTGCTTAAATTGTTGCTTTAAATCCTGCTGGATTTTAAGATTTCTATTAAAAGAAGGCGCCCCCCTTTTAAGGCTCTTGAATTGCTTCATTACGTCCTCTTGCGAGAAAGAATAGGCCAACAGGTTATCAAGAATTTGGCGCAACATCGCTGCATCTTCTTCCATTTGTTCCATATCACCTGACTCCATTTGCTCCGCCATTTGTTGGCTCATTTGCTTCATCTTTTTGGAAGCACTTTTTTGTTTTGGTTTAGCCTTGTCCTTTTGTTGTTTTTGCAGTTTGTCTTTAGCTTCCTTCAAATCATCATCGATGCTTTTTTCTTTCTCCTCCGTTTTTGGCAAATCCATTGGAGCTTTGAGTTCCTTATTATCTTTCTCCAACTCCTTCAGTTCCTCTTGAAGCTTATCAAATTCCTTATTGATTTCCTCTTGCTTATCCGCATTGTTCTCTTCAGATTTCTCTGCCAATATATCTTGCTTATCCGCCAGCTTATCCAATTTATCGGCAATTTGCTCCGCCTTTTTCTCTACATAATAACGCTTAGTTAATTCCACTAACTGCTCCAAACTTTTGGTTTGATTCTTACTAGCCTGCTGGAATTTCTCCATCTTCTCGAACAATTCTTCCTTACTGATTTTGTCGTTCAGTTTCTTTAGCTCCTCTAACAGTTTTTGGTTTTTCTCTAGCTCCTCTTTTGTTTTCTCTAATCGGTCTTTGAGTTGTTCCTTCTTTTCATCTTTCTTTTCGGTTTTGAACTTATCAAGGTTATCCTTCATTTTTTCTGAAAACTCCTTCATTAACTCATCTTGCTTCTTTTGGCGCTGGATGAAATCCTCCACTTTTTGTTGGTCTTTATATTCAAGATTATCCTTCTCTTTACCCATTTTTTGCAGCTTATCCATTTCAGATAGCTGCTTACCTTGCGCCTTAAGTGATTTTGATAATGCGTTTATGTTGTCGTTTTGTTGCTTCAGTAAATCGTCCTGTTTTTCCGTTTCGGTTGCGATACGATTACTGAATACTGCGGACTTGCTACTTTTATAATTGTGTATGGCATCATTGTCGAATATTTCGAAATAGTACTCGTATGATACTCCGTCTTCTACGGGAAGATTACTAGGGAAGGCGAACACAAATTGGTCATAAACCTCCTTTTTAATTGCTATAGGAGCTCTCTTGGCCTCATTGGGCTTATCTTTTGGGTAATAAATGACTAACAACTTCGATAAGCCATAATCATCTGAAAGTTGGCCCAACACGAAATTCTTATTCACCTTTAAACTATCTGGGGCATTGTTAACCGTAATGGTAGGGTATTGATCTTTAATTACAGAAATTTGATAGTTAAGCTTCTCATAATTTTGAACTTTTGTGTTTGAGGTAAGGATTTGGTACTCTACATTTTGAAGTATGCTTTTGGATAATGAGAACCTATTGTCCTCTTTTGCAAAAGAAAAATGATTGCTTTCATTTACCCAATCCACTTTTTGTGTCGCTAGCGTATTCATTATCCATTTAACCTTAGTTCCCTCTGGAATAATAGCGTTTCCGGTACCTTTGACCACTTCAGTCTTTTTATTTAAGTAGCCTGGGAAGTTTAGAACCATTTCAAAATTAGCAATGGAAGGAACCGTAACAACCTTTAATTCGTAATCATGAGAAGAGACCTCATTAGCTTCTAGGTGAAAATCCAAATCGGTTGTGGGTTTTGGTATTATGAATTCAAACTCTCCGGCTTTATTCGATTCCATGAAATAGCTTTCATCACCAATATAAATAAGTGCATTTTCGGGCACAACATTTCCAATGGTTTTAACCTTTAAAAGAAAATCTTTGTTTTGTTCCGTTTGGAGGTTTTTATTCAGAAGTACGAATTCGAATGGGGCAGGAGGCGAGAACTGTTGTTTAAAATGCACTACACGATTCAAACTTTGGGATAGGATATCTCCCTTTCCAGCTATGAGGAAGAATAAGAAAAATAATATTGGGATGATCGCTAGCGGTAAGTATTTTTTATTTTTAGCTACGTTGATCGCGTTGCTAAATGGAATAGGTTGCAGCGTATTAGCCTTTTGATCAATAGAGGCCGATAAAAGTTCTGATTTATTTGGATCTTGAGTAAGTTGCAGGAAGTTGGTTAATTTATCACCTACTTCACTGAAATGGTTTCCAATGATGATTGATGCTTCTTTATAGTCAATTCCCTTTTGGAGTTTGAAGAGTTTAAATATTGGAAATAAAATAAATCGGCTAGCTAGAAAAAGTTCAACGGCTAAAAAGGCAAGGAAAAGAAACGTTCTAGCGGTAGGTTTAAGCCACAGAAAATATTCTATAAAAAGGGTAAAGATGAAATACAATAGTCCGAGACCGACAAAGAAAATAGATCCTTTGACTAATTCATTGGTATAGAATTTTTTTATAAAGCTTTCTAACTTTTGGTAAATAAGGGTTGAATTCTCCAATTTATACACTTCTTTTTTATAACCGATAAATGTACAATTTTTACTGAATACCTACGTGTTAAAAAAATGCCAATGAAAATTCAATGGAAACTGCCTAATTAAATTTTATCTTTGCCCAAAATTTAAGAAAATGTCAAGACCCGTTCGAGTTCGTTTCGCTCCAAGTCCTACAGGACCATTACACATTGGTGGTGTCCGTACTGCCTTATTTAATTATTTATTTGCCAAGAAACACGGTGGTGTTTTTTATTTAAGAATAGAAGATACTGATCAAAACCGTTTTGTTCCTGGTGCAGAGTCTTATATTTTTGAAGCATTGGAGTGGTTAGGAATAGCACCGAGTGAGACTGTTGGTAAGAATGAACTGCATGGCCCTTACCGTCAAAGCGAACGAAAACCGCTGTACAAACAATATGCGGACCAATTGGTTACTACGGGCTGGGCCTATTATGCCTTTGATACTCCTGAAGCATTAGATGCCCACAGAAAGCAACATGAAGCAGAAGGGAAGACTTTTATTTACAATTGGCACAATAGAGAAAAATTAGATACCTCTTTAGTATTAACCCGTGAAGCTACTGAAAAAAGAATCTCAGCTGGAGAAGATTATGTAATACGATTTAAAACACCGGTTAATGAAACTTTGCATTTGCAGGATATTATTCGTGGGGACATCAAATTTGAAACCAATTTATTGGACGATAAAGTACTGTTTAAATCGGACGGTATGCCTACCTATCATTTGGCTAATATCGTAGACGATCATTTGATGGAAACATCGCATGTTATTCGAGGAGAAGAGTGGTTACCTAGTATGCCTTTGCACAGTTTATTGTACAAGGCATTTGAATGGGAGGCCCCTGAATTTGCACATTTGCCTTTGATTTTGAAACCAATAGGGAATGGAAAATTATCGAAGCGAGATGGCGATAAAATGGGCTTTCCGGTATTTCCATTGGAATGGAGAAGTGAAGAGGGAGTGTCATCGGGTTATAGAGAAAAAGGGTTTTTCCCTGAGGCGGTTATCAACTTTTTAGCTTTGTTAGGATGGAATGACGGTACTGATCAGGAGTTATTTACTTTGGAAGAATTGGTAACTAAATTTGATTTGAATAGGGTTCATAAAGCGGGTGCTAAATTTGATCCCGAGAAGAACAAATGGTTTAACCATCAATATTTGCAGAAACAAACTGACAGCGCATTGGCAGCCTCATTTGCTTCGATATTAAATGAAAAGGGTATATCAACCGCACAAGATTTAACAAGAATCGTGTCCTTGATTAAGGAGCGTGCTCATTTTGTGGCTGAATTTTGGGAATTGGCAGATTATTTCTTCGTTGCGCCAACTGCTTATGATGAAAAAGCATCAAAGAATTGGAAAGAAGAGACGCCTGAATTAATGCAACAATTAATAGGTGTACTAAAGACCATTGAAGATTTCACTTCGGTTACCATAGAAACTGTTGTAAAAGAATGGATGACCCAAAATGAGATTGGGATGGGAAAAGTTATGCAGCCCTTTCGATTGAGTTTGGTAGGTGCATTAAAAGGACCACATCTGTTTGATATCGTTGAATTGATTGGAAAAGAAGAAAGCATTAAGCGGCTTGAAAAAGCTATAGCTACTATTTAACAAAGAAAAAGCCCTGATAATTCAGGGCCTTTTTATTAGAAGTAAAAAATAATATTTCCGTTTAGTATGGAGGCATTTCCTTTAAAGTTTCCTTCTACCTTACCTAGCATATTGAGTAGGCCGTATTGATAGGAAAGATTTAAGCGAGCATTTCGTATCCCTGCTGTTATCCCTACTACAGGATACAGGCCCACATTATTCATCTTTGTGAAATCTTTCGCAGAGGCTGTAGTACCCTTTACAATATTGGTTTCATCATTTTTATCTATTTGTGCGTTACCGTTTATTTGAACCATGGGTCCGAATTCGACGCTTACATGGTTTTCAATGAATTTATAGCTCAACTGAAAGGTAACATTGGCACAAGGTAATTTATAGTTGACTTCTCTTTCTGTAGAAGATGCCTTTAGTGTTACTATCTTATAATTGAATTCGCTGAATTGTAAACCAAAAATGGCATCCCAATCGTTATAAAAATTACCCCTCATGGAGAGTCCGATATTCCAACCCGTTCCGGGTTTGGCAATTACATCTGAAGAGTTTAAAGTAAATTGATTCATTCCTAAGGTTACGCCAATCATATTGGAATCTCGGTAACCGTATTGTGCAAATCCCAACGTTGACAATAGCAACGCTAGGATTGTCATTTTTATATTCATAGTGAAGTACCTTCTAATTTGTAACAAACATACATATTTTTCGTATAAACATTGTACTAACAATTTAATATAAAAAATCATGGTATTTATTTTTGTTCTTTTATTTCTTGGATTTGTTCTTTTGCTTTCTTCCTTTTTCACAGTAAAGCAGCAAAGTGCTGTTGTTATTGAGCGTTTTGGAAAATTTACTAGTATTAGGAATTCGGGATTACAATTAAAACTTCCTATAATTGACCGTATTGCTGGGCGGGTAAATTTGAGAATTCAGCAACTAGATGTTATCATTGAAACTAAGACTAAGGACAATGTTTTTATTAAGATGAAAGTTTCGGTTCAGTTCAATGTAATTCAGGACAAAGTATATGAGGCTTTTTATAAGTTAGAATATCCGCACGATCAGATTACCGCATATGTATTTGATGTGGTGCGAGCAGAAGTACCTAAGTTAATATTAGACGATGTATTTGAGCGAAAAGATGATATTGCAATAGGGGTTAAACGCGAACTTAACGAAGCAATGATGACTTATGGATATGATATTATCAATACCTTGGTTACGGATATCGATCCGGATATACAGGTTAAAAATGCGATGAATCGTATCAATGCGGCGGATAGAGAAAAAACCGCTGCTACCTTTGAATCTGAGGCACAACGCATTAGAATTGTAGCTAAGGCTAAGGCAGAGGCTGAAAGTAAAAAACTTCAAGGCCAAGGTATTGCCGATCAAAGAAGAGAAATTGCTAGAGGTTTAGTGGAGAGTGTGGAGGTTTTGAATCATGTAGGTATCAATTCGCAAGAAGCTTCGGCCTTGATTGTGATTACACAACACTATGATACTTTGCAAGCGATAGGAGCTGATACGAATTCGAATTTGATATTATTACCAAATTCGCCTCAGGCAGCTAGTGATATGTTGAACAGTATGGTTACTAGTTTTACGGCTTCAAATATTATCGGAGAACAAATGAAAAACCAACCTAAGCGAGTGAAGAAATCAAAGGATACTACTTCTTTGGATTATAATCCGAGTGATACATCCCATCCGACAGAACCTGCATAAATAGATATTTAATAATAAAAAAGAGGCTTAATCGCCTCTTTTTCTATTTATTATCCAATTGATAATATAGGGAATAATTAATTTTAGCATAGTTCCGTATGCACCTGAGAAGACTTTTTCATAAGCATCTGCGACAAAGGAAATGGATTTCGTTGGAATTAAACTTTCTTTTGTTTTTTCAATACTGAGGATTATTTTTTGGTAATGAATTTCTTTTTCAAGTTTTAAGATTGCTAGATCTTGTTCGATTGCTGCGTAAGAAGCATATTTTTTAGTTTCCATACTAATTAATCGTTAAAGAATATTTCGGAGAATTTTTCAAGGATAGGCCCTTCTACTATTTTGTCTTTGACTAAAAATAATAAGAGTGCTAGGAAGAGGTAAAATCCAGCTACGCAAAGAAATCCTAATGGATAACTATGAAAATATTGGGCTAAAGCTAGAGAAGCTGCTATAGATACAAAGAGCAATACTATTCCTAAACACATTACAATCAAGAAAAATTTAAGCGCCAAAGTCGTAGATTTCATTGCTACTTTGAATCCCCAGAGTTTGTAATAGGCTATACTAGTATCTATATACGCTTTGGTATTTTCTTGAATGTCTTCGAAATTTTCTTTGATTTCTTCTAGTGCCATTATTTTTGATATTTGGCGTTTTGCTTTTTGAGTTCTGCTAATTTAGATTCTAAAAATAAAATCGCTTCTTCTGTTTTGTAGCTAGATTTTGAAAGCAGTTCTTCTACTGTTTCTTTTAGCTCGTCTTTTGATTTGGCTAATTTCTCTTTGGCTTCTCCTTCTAGGGAATTGAATTTAGTTTTGACTTCTTCTTTTAAGTCGTCCAAGTTATCTTTTATTTTTTCTCGAGTTTTAGAACCTTTATCAGGGGCGAATAAAATCCCTAATCCAATTCCAATTGCGGCTCCAGCTAAAAGAGCAATGAAGTTATTATTTTTGGTTGGCATCATAATAAAATTTAGTACTCTAAAGTTACGAAATAATTCTATTTCTAAAGGAGGAAAGGTAAAACTTATTTTAAGACGAAATAAAAGAGCTTTAATAACGGAGTGGTAAGATTACTTGGCAAAAATTAAAAAATTAATTAAAACCAGTTTATGGAGGTCAATTTTAATAGTTGTAAAAAATAGTATTATCTATTTTGATAAGTAAAAATTATAATAGAAAAAACCTACTAAGAAGTAGGTTTTATATTAGTTATTCTTATAATTATAAAATTACTCTTTTGCTTCCACTTTTGCCCAAGTATCTCTTAGACCTACAGTTTTATTAAAAACCGATTTTTGAGAAGAGGTCTCTTTATCCACACAATAATAACCAAGGCGTTGGAATTGGAATTGGTCTAAGCTTTTTGCTTCTTTTAAACTTGGTTCAACATAACCAGTGATTACTTCTAAAGAATTAGGGTTAATGAATTCTTTAAAATCGATATCTTTGTTTCCGTCTGGGCTTTCATGAGAGAACAAACGATCGTAGATTCTAACTTCGGCAGGTATGGCATGGTTTATTGATACCCAATGAATAGTGCCTTTCACTTTTCTTTGACTAGCTTCGGTCCCGCTTCCACTTTTTGAATCCACATCATAAGTACAATGAATTTCAGTAATCATTCCGTCGGCATCTTTTATGACGCTTTCCCCTTTAATGATGTAGGCGTTTTTTAAACGCACTTCGGTACCAAGAGTAAGGCGGAAAAATTTCTTATTAGCTTCTTCTTGAAAATCCTCTCTTTCGATATATAGTTCTTTAGAAAAAGGCACTTTTCTATAGGTCATTACAGTTTCCTCTGGGTTGTTTTCAGCTTCAAGCCACTCTTCATTCCCGTCGGGATAATTAGTAATCACCAATTTAACTGGGTTCAAGACCGCCATTACACGAGGAGCTGTTTTATTTAATTCTTCGCGAACGCAGAATTCTAGTAAAGACACATCGATCAAGTTGGTTCTTTTAGCAATCCCGATTGTATTGGCAAAATTGCGAATCGCCATAGGCGGATACCCTCTTCTGCGCATTCCTGAAATAGTGCTCATTCTGGGATCATCCCAACCAGTAACATGGTTTTCTTCTACTAATTGCAGTAATTTTCTTTTGGAAACAACGGTGTGAGAAAGGTTTCTACGGGCGAACTCTCTTTGTTTAGGACGCACTTTAGTACTATCGTATACTTGATCTAAAAACCAATCGTACAATTCACGGTGAGGTAAAAACTCAAGAGTACAAAATGAGTGGGAAATTTGTTCTAGGTAATCACTTTCCCCATGGGCCCAATCGTACATTGGGTAGATACACCATTGATTACCTGTTCTATGGTGGTGTGAGTGTAGTATACGATACATGATGGGATCCCTCATCAACATATTAGTATGAGCCATATCTATTTTAGCTCGAAGAATATGGGTTCCGTTGGGAAACTCTCCATTTTTCATTCGTTCTAATAAGTCTAAGTTTTCTTCAACAGAACGATCTCTGTAAGGAGAATTAGTTCCTACTTGAGTAGGCGTACCTTTTTGTTTAGCCATATCTTCAGAAGATTGACTGTCTACATAGGCTTTTCCTTTTTTTACGAATTCGACAGCCCAGTCGTATAATTGTTGGAAATAGTCGGAAGCATAACATTCGTTAGCCCAGTTAAAACCCAACCATTCGATGTCTCTTTTGATGGCATCCACATATTCTTGTTCCTCTTTAGCTGGATTTGTATCGTCGAACCGTAAATTAACAGGGGCTTGATAATCAATTCCTAGGCCAAAATTTAAACAAATAGCACTAGCATGACCCACGTGCAAATAGCCGTTGGGTTCTGGTGGAAAACGGAAACGAAGTTTGTCTTTGGACAAACCGTTTTTTAAATCCTCCTCAATGATTTGTTCTATAAAATTTAAGGACTTCTCTTCTGTTGCCATTATTTTTGTAATTTTAGCAAAGATATGTTTAATTAGTCAATTTGAAAATGAGAAGATTTGAAAATTGGCGTTGAATTCAAAAAATGGGAACCATTAAATTACAAAATATTAGAACATTTTCTTTTCATGGTTGTTTAGAAGAGGAAGCCCGTATAGGTTCAGATTACAGGGTTGATTTAGAAATCAAAACTGATTTAAGAAAATCATCAATAAGTGATTCCTTAACAGATACGGTCGATTATGTTCTTTTAAATCAAATAGTAGTGGATGAAATGGCTGTACGTTCCAAGTTATTAGAACATGTAGCGCAACGAATAGTGAAAAGAATATTTAATGAGATACCTGCGGTCTCACGTATTTTACTAGCAGTATCAAAGCTCAATCCCCCTATAGGTGGTGATGTAGAGGCCGTTACTATAGAAATGGAAGAATACCGAAGTTAAATTGATCTAGAAACCGTTCAAATTCCAAAAAAAGTAGATTTTAAATTTCAAATTTCAAATTAATTCCTATATTTGCCGTCCAACTGGCATCGTGGCCGAGCGGCTAGGCACCGGTCTGCAAAACCGACTACTCCGGTTCGAATCCGGACGATGCCTCAAGAGAGTTACTAGAGATAGTAGCTCTTTTTTTTATTTTAATTTTTAGGAAAAATTAATTAAAATTATGTTCGAATCCGGACGGGTAGGCTTCATGAAGCTCTAGAAATAGTAGCTTTTTTTTATTTTAATTTTTAGGAAAAATTAATTAAAGTTATGTTCGAATCCGAACGGGTAGGCTTCATGAAGCTCTCATTACTACTGCGCCTTATGATAAATTCTTTATAAGCAAAATTCGGAATTCGGTAGTTAGAATAGGCGGGGCACTTCCTTGTAATATTAAAAAATCAATTTGTTTATTTAACTTAAAAACAATAAGTTACTCTTTGTTTTCCAGTTTTTCTAATGCAGAGTTTACAATTTTTTGTTCTTTTGGGAACCAAGCCTGAGAGAGTAGCACCACCCCACAGATAATCAGCACTATACTGATGAATTTCTTAATAAGAAGAATATTATTTGGGTTTAATTTGTTTCTTAATTGTTTAGCAAGCAGTATTTTGAAAATATCAGTAATAAAATACATCAGGATCAATGTAGAGAAGAATGTAATCATTCTTGGTGCCTTCAATTCTAATTGTGGCCCTATGGTGATAAGTATGGCCAACCAAAAACCTAATACTCCAATATTTATAAAGTTTAAGAAAAAGCCTTTGATGAATAGGGTTAAATAATTGGTTTTGGCTAGTTCTTTTGGGTCGATTTCGTCTATGCTTTTTTTAGATTCTTTTTTATTTTTTACAAAAGAAATAATACCATAAGTAAGCATTACTAACCCACCAAAAATAAATAAAGCGGGATCATTTTTAATACTTTGTATTAATCGGTAGCTACTAAAAAAGGCAATAAGAATAAAAATTACATCGGCTAAAACTACTCCTAAATCAAACATTACAGCTGCTCTAAATCCTTTCACAACACTAGTTTCCAATAACACAAAGAAAATTGGCCCAATCATAAAACTCAGAAAAAAACCAAGTGGAATGGCTGATAAGATATCGTTAAGTAACATATTTATTTTGATTTTTACATTGCAATTTAGAATTTAAATTTAACAATGTAAAATAAAATCTATTTTGCTTCACTAATTGATCCTCCTGCAATAACTTTTTGATTAATCTGCTTTGGTTTGCCATAAATCAGAATATCGCCGCCTGCTCTTATTTTTGCTTCTACTAGCTCGGTGGCATAAATTTCGGCTTCACCTCCTGCATTACCTGTAATGGTTGTTTGTGCTGTTTTGAAATTTTGAGCCTCATAAATTCCACCTGAATTAACCAAAACTTCTTGATTTTGAGCCGTTCCTTCTACAACTATTTTTGAACCATTGGCTACGCGTACATTTAATTTTGATACGTCTAGTATCAATTTTACTTCCGAGCCTTCTTTGGCAATGATATTAAAAGCAGTAGCGTTTAGTTTATTGCTACAACTTATACGGGAGCCTTCATTAGCCTCAACAGCTTCGATATTTTTAAAATAAACCGTAACCGAAATATTATCTCCATCGAGTATTTTGGTCAAAGGCATTCTAATTTTTAGTTCACCATTTTTATTTACTAATTCCACTTCATTTGCATCTTTACCTTGTAAGACCACTTTATTTTGATCACTTTGTACCAGTACTACATCAATGCGGTCAAAAGAGGTAACTTTATTGAAATCACCAACTTTTTTTTCTACTTGTCCGAAGGCTACAGTGCTAATTAATAAAATACTAGCTTTTAAATTATTTATATTATTCATTTCTTCTGATAAAATTGAAATCTAATTGTTTTTTAACTAAATCGGCATTTTTTACTTTAACAAATACTTCGTCACCTAATTGCAATAAGCCTTTTGAGACTTGACCTACTAATGCATATTGTTTGTCATCGAAGACATAGTAATCTTCTTTTATTTCGCGAATTCTTACCATGCCTTCACATTTATTTTCAATGATTTCTACATAAATTCCCCATTCTGTTACGCCAGAAATAACTCCTAAAAATTCTTGGTCTTTATGATCTTGCATGTATTTCACCTGCATGTATTTCACAGAATCTCTTTCGGCCTGCGCAGCAAGTCCTTCCATATCACTGGAATGCGCACATTTTTCCTCGTATTCCTCTTGATTTACACTTTTTCCACCGTCTAAATAATACTGTAATAACCGGTGTGCCATGACATCGGGGTAACGGCGAATAGGGGAAGTAAAATGGCTATAAAAATCAAAAGCTAATCCATAATGGCCTATATTTTCGGTTGAATATTTAGCTTTACTCATACTTCGAATGGTCAAGGTATCAACTAGATTTTGTTCTTTTTTACCATTAACCTCGTTTAGTAAATTATTTAATGATTTCGAAATATATTGTTTTGATTTCATGTTTATAGAATAACCAAATTTTGAAATCACTGTTTGTAGATTAATCAACTTATCTTCATTAGGTTCGTCATGAATACGATAGACGAATGTTTTCTTTTGTTTGCCTATAAATTCGGCTACTTTCCTGTTGGCCAACAACATAAATTCTTCTATTAAATGGTTGGCATCTTTTGATATTTTAAAGAAGACCCCAACAGGTTCAGCTTCTTCATTTAGGTTAAATTTAACTTCGACTTTATCGAATGAAATAGCACCTGCTGCCATTCTTTTTCTTCGAAGAATTTTGGCAAGCTCATCCATTTTTAACGTAGCTTCTACAATAGGGGTAGGTACGATATATTCTTTCCCTGTTATAGAAATATCTTCTGGAATGGTTCCTAATTTAGTTTCAATTATTTGTTGGGCTTCTTCATAGGCAAAACGTTGATCAGAGAAAATCACTGTTCGACCGAACCAAGATTCTAGTACTTCTGCTTTCTGGTTTAATTGAAAAATTGCTGAGAAGGTATACTTTTCCTCTTGTGGTCTTAAAGAACAGGCAAAGTTAGATAAAACCTCCGGAAGCATAGGAACTACTCGATCCACTAAATAAACAGAAGTAGCTCTTTTATAAGCTTCATCATCTAAAATAGTACCTTCCTTTAAGTAATGAGATACATCGGCAATATGGACTCCAATTTCGTAGTTGCCATTTTCTAACACTTGGAACGATAATGCATCATCAAAATCTTTAGCATCTTTAGGGTCAATAGTAAAAGTTAAAACGTCGCGCATATCTCGACGTTTTGCTATTTCCTCTTTAGTGATTGAAGTATCTAATTTATTTGCATAAGCATCAACTTCGATTGGAAAGTCATAAGGTAAACCGTATTCAGCTAGTATAGCATGAATTTCAGTATTGTGTTCGCCCGGTTTACCCAGCACTTTGATTACTGTTCCAAAAGGAGAATCGGCTTTCACAGGCCAATCTTCTAATTTTACCAGAACTACATCTCCATGTTCTGCTTCCCCTAATTTATTTTTAGGAATAAAAATATCAGTATACATTTTGGCGTTGGCAGTAGTAACAAATCCAAAATTCTTTTGAATATCCACTACTCCCACAAATTCTTCTTTGTGTCTTTCTAGAATTTCTAGTACTTCAGCTTCGGGTTTACGAGAACTTCTTCTGTCGTAGACATAGGCTTTTACCGTATCTCCATCGAGTGCATGATTTAAATTTACAAAAGGAACAAATACATCATTTTCTAATTCATCACAAACGAAATAGGCTGTTTTTCTTGATGTCATATCAATAGTACCTTCGTAGTATTTTTGACTAGAAGCTTTGACTAAAAATTTACCAGGCTCACTTTCTATAATTAATTTTTGAGCAGCAAGTATTTTTAAATCCTTAATGATTTCATTCCTACTTTTGGTATCATCTACTTCTAATATAGCGGCTATTTGTTTGTAGTTGAATGGCTTATTAGCATTCTTTGACAGTATTTTAAATATTTTCTCCGAAAAGGTTTTTTCATTTTTCCCGAACTTTTTTGGTTTCTTACTCATTTTATCTTTTCTATTAATGCTGAAAATTACAAAATAGTTATAAGTAATGAGCCATAAGTACTGAGTTTTAATATAAATCTAACATTTCACTACCTTTATAAAAACTTCTTTTATGACTGAATTTGTTACTATCGCTACCTTCACTTTTATTCATGAAATCATGATTTTAAAAACAATTTTGGATCGGGAAAGAATCCCTTATTTTTTTCAAAATGAAAATTTAGTTTCTTCAGATCCCTTAGCAAGTTTTGCTTATGGAGGCATTCAATTAAAAATTCATCCTAACGATAAAGAAATAGTGCAACAAATTTTGAATGATTTAAATAATAATTTAAAAATTGTTTAAATAGTAAGTTTTCAACACTTATTAAAAACAAATAAAAAAGAATTTTAAAAAATTTAAATTTATGATGGTTATTATAGGGTGTTAATAGTTAGCATAACTTTTTCAAATAAAGTATTGTATTAAAGTTATGTAAACTTATACAGAGTAATTAACAGTAATATTATTCTATAAAACTCTTAAAATGAGTAAAAAATTAATTTTTATTAACAGTTGTTAACATATTAAAAAAGAGGTAAAGCACTGATAAGTTTAGTGGTTTAAAATTGTTGAAAACTGGTTTTTTTGTGCTGATAAAATTTCGAAAAAAAGGCCAAACTAAATTTGATTTTTTAGTTCGGATTTTTGATTAGAAAAAAAGACTATATAAGCTCAAAAAACTTCTAAATTTCTATCTTAAGTTGTTAACAATTGATGTTAATTTAAAGTTAACTGATAATCAACACTTTGTAAAACACTATTAACATTTGATTATTTTAACATTTAAATTGAATAAATTCTAATGATTTTCAAATACTTATAAAAATATGATAATCATAAATTATTGTTACCTTTTAATAATCAAGTAGTTGTAATATTCTAAAAAATCAAGCGATAGATTCCGTAAATTTGTGCACATAACTACAAACAACTTACCATGAAAATTGCTATTGGAAACGATCACGCGGGACCCGAATATAAAAAAGCTATAGTAAACTTTTTAGAACAAAATGGACATCAAATATTTAATCACGGAACTGATAACTTTGACAGTGTTGATTATCCTGATTTTGGTCATCTTGTAGCGTCTGATGTGGAAAGTGGTAAAGCTGATTTTGGTATAGTAATTTGTGGTTCGGGAAACGGAATCAATATGACGGTTAACAAGCACCAAGGAATTCGATCGGCTTTGTGTTGGACTAAAGAGATTTCCGCTTTGGCGCGTCAGCATAACGATGCTAATATAATTAGTATACCGGCTCGTTTTACAGCTATTCCGCAAGCAATAGAAATGGTAGCGACTTTTTTAAATACAGAATTTGAAGGAGGAAGACACGCTAATCGTGTCCATAAAATTGCCTGTCGATAATTTATGGGACACAAGCACCACCAAGGTCACAAACACGAAGTACAAGGAAAGAATTTAGTTTATTCTATTTTACTTAATCTTTTGATTACCGTTGCTCAGGTGATTGGCGGAGTTATTTCTGGGAGTTTGGCTTTATTATCAGATGCTCTTCATAATTTTTCAGATGTACTTTCTTTAGTGTTTAGTTTAATAGCGCACAAGCTCTCCCGGAGGAAAGCTTCCATAAACAACACTTTTGGTTTTAAAAGAGCAGAGCTTATTGCGGCTTTTATAAATGCTGCTACTTTAGTTATTGTTGCATTCATTTTGATCTACGGAGCTATCGAGCGTTTCTTTAATCCGCAACCAATTCAATCCGGATTGGTGATTTGGATGGCGCTTTTAGGAATAGTTGTCAACGGTCTTTCTGTTCTTTTGCTCCAAAAAGATGCGGAACACAGTATTAATATGAAATCGGCTTACCTTCATTTGTTGACTGATATGATGGCTTCTTTTGCAGTACTGGCAGGAGGATTATTGATGAAATTTTACAGTTGGTTTTGGGTTGATAGTTTTTTAACAATTGCGATAGCTTTCTATCTTATAGTAGTAGGAGTAAAGTTGTTGCTAGAATCGACCAAAATGTTGATGCTCTTTACACCAGATTTTATTGATTTAAAAGAATTGGTTCGCGAAGTGCACAAGATACCTGGAGCTGGTAAGTTACACCACATTCATGTGTGGCATCTCAATGACGAAGAACTTCATCTAGAGGCGCACTTAGATTGTTCGGAGGATATTAGGATGAGTGAATTCAATGAATTGCTTCATCAAATTGAAGGTATGCTATTGGAAAAATTTCATATCAACCACATCAATATCCAACCGGAGTATAACAAAATAGAAGCCACCAAGGACTTCATTGTTCAGGATTAATCCAGGCTTATGAAGAATATTGACCTCCACACTATACAGCTGGTTTTTAAAAAACGTCAGTCCGATTCTCATAAAGGAAATCATGGTCATGTATTAATCATTGCAGGAAGTGAAGATAAGATGGGAGCCGCTCTCATATCTGCAAAATCGGCGCTTCGCGCCGGAGCTGGTTTGGTCACTTTAAACATTCCAAAAAAAGAAAGAACGTGTGTTTTCGCTTCATTACCCGAGTCTATGGTAACATTTCGGGACGAGAAAACCGCATGGGAAAAATATACTACTGTAGCTATTGGGCCTGGATTAGGGACTGATATAAAGGCCCTGAAAGCTATGACGTTGCTCATTGAAAACGCAAAATGCCCTACCGTTTTTGATGCCGACGCTTTAAATCTGATGGCTGCCAATCCAAAACTACTTAAGAAACTATCAGCAAAGGCCATCCTGACACCTCATATAAAAGAATTTGACCGATTATTTGGTAATCAGGTTTCAGAAAGTGCGAGAAGACAAACTGCCATAGCCAAAGCACTAGAGTATAATTGTATAGTAGTCTTAAAAGATCATCAAACCTTTATCACGGACGGCAACGCTTCGTTTGAAAACACTACAGGTAATTCCGGTTTAGCAAAAGGAGGTTCAGGCGATGCATTGACGGGCATTATCACCGCTTTTTTGGCTCAAGGATATGAACCCACCAATGCGGCCGTTTTGGGAGTATATCTTCATGGTTTAGCTGCTGATATTACTTTGGAAACCCAAAGTCCAGAAAGCATGTTGATTACCGATGTCATCGAAAATCTGGGCCGAGCTTTTTATCAAATACAACACTAATTTTTCATAATGACAAGTATACAATTCATTCAAACCCAAGTCAACACTACCCCTAAAAATATCGAAGCAACACTTAAGCTGCTTAATGAAGATTGCACCATTCCCTTTATTTCCCGCTATCGAAAAGACCAAACAGGTAACTTGGATGAGGTTGTAATTGAGCAAATTGCCAAACTTTCAAAACAGTATGATGAGCTAGTAAAACGCAAAGATAGTGTGCTTAAATCTATAGAAGAACAAGGGCACTTGACGGCCGACTTGAAAGCTAAAATTGAAAATAGTTTCGATTTGCAGGAGATAGAGGATTTGTATTTACCATATAAAAAGAAGAAAAAAACACGTGCAGATGTCGCACGTGAAAATGGTTTAGAGCCTTTAGCAAAAATCATCATGGCTCAAAACAGCGATGATATCGAGTATATCGCTTCAAAACATTTGAACGCTAAAGTGCTTAATGAAGATGATGCTTTGCAAGGCGCTCGAGATATTATAGCGGAATGGATTAATGAGAATATTTATGTGCGTAAGACCTTGCGTCGCCTATTTCAGCGAAAGGGTATCGTTGAAACAAAAGTAGTGAAGACCAAAAAGGAAGATGAAGCCGCTCAGAAATTTACTCAATATTTTGAATGGGCTGAGCCCATCTCGAAAGCACCATCTCATCGGTTATTAGCTATGTTGCGTGCCGAAGCTGAAGGGTTTGTGAAATTAAATGTAACGATTGAAAATGAAGAGGCTATTGAATTTATAGAAGGCAATACTATAAAAAACAATCGAGAGACGGCAAATCAATTACGATTAGCTATAAAGGAAAGTTATAAGCGCTTACTTGAGCCTGCTATATCTAATGAAACACTTCAGGAAGCAAAAGCAAAAGCAGATGCCAAAGCTATAGAAGTATTTGCTGGGAATTTAGGACAGCTTTTGTTGGCGCCTCCTTTAGGAGAAAAACGAATATTGGCTATCGACCCCGGGTATCGAAGTGGTTGTAAAATTGTTTGTTTGGATGAGAAAGGGGATTTGTTGTACAACGAAACCATTTACCCGCATCAGCCACAAAATGAAACTGCCATGGCTATGAAGAAAATCAAATCGATGGTTAATGCTTATAATATTGAAGCGATTTCTATAGGTAATGGAACGGCGTCTAGAGAAACAGAATTTTTCATAAAAAAAATTGCTTTTGACAAACCGGTGCAAGTTTTTATTGTGTCAGAAGCAGGAGCTTCGGTATATTCTGCCAGTAAAATTGCTCGAGAGGAGTTTCCTAATTATGATGTGACGGTTAGAGGGTCGGTATCCATTGGAAGACGTCTTTCAGACCCATTAGCTGAGTTGGTAAAAATTGATGCCAAGTCGATAGGTGTGGGGCAATACCAGCATGATGTAGATCAAATCAAGCTGAAGGAAGAATTAGACTCGGTTGTAGTGCGTTGCGTCAATTCTGTTGGGATAAACATCAACACAGCGAGTAAATCGTTATTGAGTTACGTATCAGGAATAGGCGAAAAAATGGCTGAAAACATCGTAGCTTTTCGCAGTGAGCATGGTCCTTTTGAAGATCGAAAACAATTAAAAAAAGTGCCACGTTTGGGTGACAAAGCGTATCAACAAGCAGCAGCATTTATCCGAATTAAAGAGGGTAAAAACCCATTGGACAATTCGGCAGTCCATCCTGAAGCTTATCCGATCGTAGAAAAAATGGCGAAGGACTTGGGATTAAAAACAGCTGATCTTATCGGTAAGAAAGAGAAAATAAGCTTGATTAAACCTGAACTTTATGTTACTTCAGACATAGGAATACTTGGTGTAAAAGATATTTTAAAAGAATTAGAAAAACCTGGACTTGACCCAAGAAAAGCTGCCAAGGTGTTTGAATTTGATGCTGCTGTAAAAACGATAAAAGATTTACACAGCGGAATGATTTTACCCGGGATAGTGAATAACATTACTGCCTTTGGTTGTTTTGTTGATATTGGTATCAAGGAAAGTGGACTGGTCCATATTTCTCAACTTAAAGAAGGCTTTGTTTCGGATGTGAATGAAGTAGTTAAACTTCATCAGCATGTTCAGGTAAAAGTAGTTGAGGTGGATGAAGAGCGTAAACGCATACAGTTGACTATGGTTTTTTAAATTTAAGAATCCCAAATTAAATCTTGAATTTGGGATTCTTAAATAGTACATGTTTTATTGAAGGGTTAAAATCCAAGTGCTCATTGCATCTAGTACTTTTGGAGAAATGGTTTGTTCTATTTGGCCATATTCTTCAACTAAACCTGTAGTAGCTTCTTGAAATAAATGGTTTAAGTTAGGGAATTCTTGGATTTCGAAATGTCTGTTTTTTGCCTTTTCTAATGATGCTTTTATACCTGCTAAATTTTCTTTAGGAAGTACTTGCAAATCTTTAGAACCGTTTAAGGCTAAAACGGGAATTTTCAATTTACTCCAGTAGTTATCTGGATTGATTCTCATAAAATAAGCGACCCATGGTACGGCTATACTACTGCTTTCCTGCTCAATTGTTTTTTCCATTTCAGCCGCGTCCGGTTGCTGTTCTTTTGGCAGTTTATTCATTTCTTCAGCAAGTACTTTTTTGACTTCACCTTTTAAATCGGGGCCGTTATAGTTTTTGACTACAGCATATATTTTCTGGTTAGTTCTTGCATTCGAGACTAGTTCTTCATCAGTTGCACCGGATGCTTTTGCTATTGCATTTGTTTGAAGCAATAGTAACTCATCACCTGGTATTCCAGGGCCAGCCATCGAGATAACAAATTTAACTTTATCGTTTTGCGATGCCACCATAGGCGCTATGATTCCTCCTTCGCTATGACCAGCTAAACCGATGTTAGTGAATCCTTTTTGAGCTAGAAATTCAACTGCAGCGTTAGTATCATCTGCAAAATTTTGAGTGGTCATCGTTTTGGTAGCACCATTTGAACCTCCAATTCCACGGTCGTCTATCCGTAATACACCGATTCCTTTTTTAGCAAAATCGTCGGCAATCACCCAGAATTCTTTATGACCGAAAATTTCTGAATCTCTGTTTTGTTGACCTGAACCTGATATTAATACTACTATTGGAAATTGTTTCTTATTGTAAGGTGTGGTAAAAGTTCCCGCAAGCGTATTTTTATCTACAGAATTAGTAAAAGATACCTCTTCTATTTTATAATTGAATGGCGGCTGTGGCGTTTGAGGACGTTTTAATGTGGATTCGCCTTCTTTTTTTCTCGCTAAGTTTAAAGGCAAACTCATTTGACCCTGGGTAAAAGTGCCTTCTAATTTGTCTAGGTTTAAAATGCCTTTGTATTGAAATTGCATACTTGGAGCGGACAATGTCAGTTCGTTTTTAACAAAAGTAGTTTCGCTTACGGGAATGTCTTTTGCTCCTTGCATAGGACTGTCCATGGTAGTGATAAGTTGTGTTCCCTTTTGTTTAATGTTAAACACCAAAGGAAGTTTAGTGCCTTGCACTTCAAGTTCTCCACCCCAAGATCCAATTATTTCTTGGCTGAAGAGGTTGGTAATAAAGAAAAAGCAAGCAGTCGTGATGAGCAAGGTTGTTTTCATTTGAAAAAGAGTTTAGATTGCGTATATAATAATTTTACAAAGAATTTCCGCTAATAGTATAGCAATACCAAAGTAAACTTTATGGGAAGTTTGTTTGACATTGGTGGCCGTTTTGAAGCCGTTAAATAATAATGCGATAGCATAAATGAGTAAAGCTATTATGGCGACTGTAAGACAAAGCAAAATAATTACATCATTTGTATTTAGATTGAAACTCGTCGTGTTTTGAGCATTTTTCAATAAGGATTCCTCAATTGCTTTAACGGCTGGTATGGCCACTATGACAGCTGAGAGGTAGAACGGAATTCTAAATAATAGACTAGTATTTAGGACATCAATAAGTCGGGTTTTAGCATTAATAATTTTTCCTAAAATGAAAAGTAGCATCGTGAGCAGTAAAATGGTTATTATGTTTTCTTTTAGCGACTGTAAGAAAGTAATGTTGGGCGAAAGGTGAACATCAATGACTCCGTCAAAAGTAACACCAAATACAGCCGCAAAATAACTTCCAAGACCAAGTGTAACTATCCCAAAAAGCAAGAGTTGTTTTTCAGAAAATTTGGTAAAAGGGTTTAGAAGGACAGACCAATTCATACTAAATAGGTTTTTTAAGTTGATTAATTTTTTCAATTAAATCGTCCATTTTATTTCTCATGGTGGGATAGGAATTACCGGCTTGTTTTGCCATTTCCTTTATACTGCCACTGGAGAGGAAAAAATCGAGAATAAATTCTTGTTCGTCACGAGCTAGTTTGAAGTAAAGCGGCAGTTCGTAGTTTCCATTAACATCGGTGTTACACTGGTCGCATTTCATTTGGCTCACCCGAAGCAAATTTTCGCAACTAGGACAAATAACAGGCAGCTTCATTTTAATAAAATTAAATATTAATTTAACAAAGTTAAAAATATTTTCTATAAACATTACAATAAACACTTTTTTTGTAAATAAGTTCAAGAGCAATAAAAAAGGAATGACGATTATAGAGCATAAAAAAGCCCAAATTCAGTTACGAATTTGGGCTTTATACTTTTGTAAAAGATACTATTATTTTCCCTCTTCTTTTTTAGTTTCAGCAGCTTTTTCTTCACCTTTAGCAGCTTCTTTGAATTCTCTAACTCCGGTTCCAAGACCTTTCATTAGTTCCGGAATTTTTTTACCACCGAATAATAGTAAAACAACGACTAAAATAACTAGCCATTCTGATATTCCCATACTTCCCATACTATATAAATTTATGCTTTCGCGAATTAGTAATAACTAATGGCAAATGTATAAAGAAATTAGACATGGTTTTTATTTTCAGTACAATATTTATCGTTAAAGTTCGTTATGGATAAGGGGAAATTAAACCGAACTTTATTTTCTATATTTGTACTATAATCACTCATCATGTCGGAAAAGCGACTTAAGCGAAAAATAATAAAGAAAAAACTCTTCACCAAAAACCGATTGGTTATTTTGAACGAAGATACTTTTGCGGAGGTTTTTTCATTACGACTCACGCTAATGAATGTTTTTGTGGTGGCTACGGTTGGAGCTTTGTTGATTATTTTTATTACCACTTACATTATAGCCTTTACACCTTTGCGGGAATATATTCCTGGCTATGCTTCTTCAAAATTAAAAAGGGACGCTACCGAATTGGCTTTAAAATCAGATTCGATAACAAATGCTTTGAAGAAAAACGAAGCTTATATAGCTTCGATTAGAAAGATACTGACAGGGGATTTGGATTATGCTAAGTTCAATAAAGATTCAATTACCCCAGCAACTTTAGCGAGTATTTCAGAAGAAGAAATGAAACCGACTACAGCTGATTTGAAATTAAGAGAAGATGTTTCAAGAGAAGATAAATACAATCTATTTGAAAAAGCCAAACCTAGAGTTAGTGTGGTATTTTTCCCTCCAGTTAAAGGCATGGTAACCGATAAATTTGATCCAAAGCAAAAGCATTATGCTGTTGACGTTGCCTTGGCAAAAAACACACCAATTAAATCCATATTAGGAGGAACTGTGATTTTTGCAGATTGGACACCAAACACTGGAAATGTTGTTATTATTAGACATAATAGTGGTTTTATTTCGGTCTACAAGCATGCAGCTTCATTAACGGTAGATCAAGGGGATAAAGTAAGAACTGGAGAAGTAATTGCACTAGCAGGGTCAACGGGTCAAGAGTCAACGGGAGTTCATTTGCATTTTGAATTATGGAAAGACGGTTATCCAATTGACCCGAGTATTTTTATAGAATTCGAATAATATGTCATTAAAGTCGATTGCCGCAAAATGGTATGCTAGAAGCATTCATAAAAAAACTCAAAAATGGGTTCAAAATCCCGTAGTAACCCAGCAAAAAGTATTTAATGAATTGATTGAATTAGCGAAAGAAACACAGTTTGGCCGCGATCATAAATTTGAAGAAATCAAAAGCTTTGAGGACTTTACTAAACAAGTCCCAATACGAGATTATGAAGAATTAAAGCCTTATATCGACCGAGTAGTTCAAGGCGAGGAGAATGTGCTTTGGAAAGGAAAGCCCATTTATTTTGCTAAGACATCTGGAACTACTTCTGGAGCAAAATATATTCCGTTAACCAAAGAATCTATGCCTTATCATATTGCGGCGGCACGCAATGCTATTTTGAGTTACATCCACGAAACAGGTAATGCTAGTTTTGTGGGTGGTAAAATGATTTTCTTACAAGGGAGTCCAATTTTGGAGGAAAAAAACGGAATCAAGTTGGGTCGTCTTTCAGGAATTGTGGCTCATTTTGTTCCCCGTTATTTACAGAAAAACAGAATGCCAAGTTGGGAAACCAATTGTATCGAAGATTGGGAAACTAAGGTGGAAGCAATAGTTGAAGAAACATTTCAGGAAGACATGACTGTAATTTCGGGAATTCCAAGTTGGGTTCAAATGTATTTTGAAAAGCTACAACAAAAAGGAAAACAGCCCGTTGGGGTGCTTTTTCCAAATTTTAATTTATTCATCTATGGAGGCGTGAATTACGAGCCGTACCGCGCCAAATTCGAAAATCTAATCGGAAGAAAAGTAGATTCGATTGAACTGTTTCCGGCATCGGAAGGATTTTTTGCTTATCAGGACTCGCAGAAAGATAATGGAATGTTGCTGCTTTTGAATTCTGGAATTTTTTATGAATTTGTAAGATCAGATGAATTTTTTACGGAAAATCCGAGACGCTATACAATTGGTCAAGTTGAATTGGGAGTGAATTATGTTTTAATCATTTCTACCAACGCCGGATTGTGGGCTTATAACATTGGTGATACTGTTCAGTTCACAAATTTGAAACCTTATCGCGTGATTGTTTCCGGTCGAATTAAGCATTATATTTCAGCTTTTGGCGAACATGTGATCGGCAAAGAAGTAGAATGTGCACTACAAGAGGCAATGAAGAGTACCAGTGTAAGAGTGAACGAATTTACAGTAGCGCCTCAGATTAATCCAAGTGTGGGATTACCTTATCATGAATGGTTTATAGAGTTTGAAAACGAACCAAAAAACATGGATGAATTTGCTTTGAGCATAGATCAAGCCATGCGCAAACAGAATACGTATTATGATGATTTGGTAGCAGGAAGCGTTTTGAGAACACTAAGTATTACTAAGATTAGAAAAAATGGTTTTCAGGAATATATGAAATCGATTGGTAAATTGGGCGGTCAAAACAAGTTGCCAAGGTTGAGCAATGATAGAAAGATTGCTGATTTATTACTAAAGGAAATGGCGTAATTACTATGGAAAACAAGATGTTTTGGTTTATTTTATTTTTTGGGTTTTCTCTGTCGGCTCAAATAAAGGGAGTTGTGGTAGACCAATTGGGCAAGCCTGTTTCCTACGTGAATATTTGGGTTGAAAATGAAAACATCAGCACTACTTCAGAAGAAAATGGAGAATTTACATTAAATGTTACCTCTGACAAAAATCTAATTTTTTCTTCTTTAGGATACGAAAAACAAATTATTAAAGCATCAGAAGCACAAAAAGTAACATTAAATGAATTGGGATTTAAGTTAGATGAAGTAGTAATTTCCAAACGATTTGAGACAAGGGAGGTTGAAATTGGAAAAGTAAAAAACGAGACTTTTCAAGCTTTTGAAAATGCCCCTCGCATAGATGCAAAATATTTCCCTTATTTTTCTAAATATAAAAAAACAAGATATATCAAACAAGTAACGGTATATACTGATAGCCAGATAGATAATGCTACTTTCAAAATTCATTTTTATGCTGCCAACCTTGATGGTTCCCCGGGGGAAGAGTTGTTAAATAAAGATTATATTGTAGCTGTTCGAAAAGGAGTATTGAAGCACAAATATAATGTTACAGATTTTAACCTAAAAATGCCAAAAAGTGGAATTTTTGTTGGTTTTGAAAAGCTAATAATAGATAGAAATAAAGCTGAAAGATCAATAAACGATTCAAACACTAGCGCAATATCAACTCAAAAAATTTACTACCCTTTTGTATTGTATAATTTTGTTGAAAAGGAATTTGTTTACATTTTTTCGGGCGGAAAATGGATAAAGCAAAACAAAGAGAATGTAATTACAACTTCGGATAAAATTAAAGTATATGAACCCGCAATAGACCTTATTTTAACGAACTAAGGTTAAAAAAACTATATTTGTAGGTTAGAAAAAAACATTAATGAAGGAAATTAAAAACATTTCGCGCTCTAGGGCGCAAGAATCGTCGGCAGCTATCGAACGATTGTACATTACCATGAGGCATTTATTTAATCGAGGTTTTTATAAACCTATGGGTGTTTCAGGAGAGACTTTACGGGAGGCCTTACTTTCATTGCGACCGGAAATTTACGGGAGTATAGCAGAAGAAAAAGTAGAATTAAATGGATTATTATACGTAATCGAAAGATTGCCTGTGGGCATTGAAGAGTGTCGTTTTATCAATTTAACTTCAGATGAAGGGTATTCAAAGTCACATTTTCAGGCCATCGTACCTCCTAAAAGAAGAAGGAATTGTTATCGAATAGATGACGAGCAAATGAATGTTGAAATAACCAGAGGGCGTTCAGATATTTATGATATATTAACGCATTTAACGTTCATTTTTATTGAATCCCATAAAATAAAAAATAGAGTCTTACTTGACGACATAGAGCTTGAAGTTACCCGAGATTGGGAAAAATTAGAACAAGCTGTTTCACAGAATAAGAAAATGTCCCTTAACGAAAAAGAAATAGCGATTTCCCATGCCGCTAATGTATTGGGTAGGAGTTTTTCTGAGGTTATTGATATTTATGATGCTTTTGGCACTAAAGAGAAACCAGATCGTTTTTTACATATTATTTACTGGTTAGGAAAATTGGCAATTGAAGAGATTGTTAATAACAATAAAAGGACCATTACTTTTAGTCCGATACTTAGAGAAAGACTAGGACATCACATCCATGGAGAGATATGGGCTAACAACATAAAAGAGACTTTAAAGTCAAACGATTTATTAGAGCGGCCCATTCACATCATAAGTGCAAATATGCACAGTGTAATGAACTCGCTATTTGCTACTACCGTTTTAAAACCTAAATTTAAGGATAAATCGGATTTTTTCATTTATGAAGAATTAAGTAAATCAGGAGCTGATGCCTTAAGAAATAAGGTGGAAGAGTTTGCTTTAAAACACGGTATGATTTCACTACCCGACCAATCAGGGACTAATATTGATGTTCAAATCTTTGACACAGCAAAAGTAGATTGGTCGAAATCGAGTTTTCCCAAAACAAAAATGGGCAAGGTTGCTCCAGTTTTAATAGTAATGGATTACGCATTTGGAGAGCAAGCTTTTGAAACTATTGATGAGTTATTGAAGCCATACAAAGACGGTAAAACACGAATTTTTTTAAATGTAGTATCGGTTTCCATCATGGGGAAAGCAGGTATTTTACAAGGGGGTAAAGGAGACATTATGATTCCTTCTGCTCATATCAATGAAGGAACAGCAGATAATTATCCTTTTGAAAACGAATTGACCGTAGATTTATTTGAAGGAAATGATATCCCAGTTTTTGCTGGACCTATGGTTACCGTATTAGGAACTTCACTTCAAAATAAAGATTTATTGAAGTTTTTTCACGAATCCACTTGGGAAGTAATAGGATTGGAAATGGAAGGAGCTTATTATCAGAAAGCTATTCAATCGGCTTCGAAAATTAGAAAGAGTATACCTCCAAATGTTAAAGTTAGGTATGCATATTACGCCTCAGATAATCCCTTAGAAACAGGAAGCACTCTGGCTTCTGGTGGATTAGGAACTACAGGGGTTAAGCCAACCTATTTGATAACCATTAAAATATTAGAACAAATTTTTAACGTTAAATAAATTTTTATGAGCGAAACATCTCAAAGCACTGCCGATAATCAGGAAATCGATTTATCACAAATTTCAAAAAAGATAGGAAGCTTTTTTGAAACTATTGCTACTACTATTTTTAGATCAATTTTGTTTTTCAAAAGAAATATTATTTGGATTGGAATATTATTTTTCTTGGGCTTGGTTCTAGGTTTCTTTCTTGATAAATCATCTAAATCATATGAAAGTCAGATTATAGTATGTCCGAATTTTGCTTCAACAGACTATCTATATACTAAAATTGATTTGATCAACTCAAAAATTGAAGACAATGACACTGTTTTTCTCCGAGATATTGTTGGCATAAAAAATCCAAAAAAACTTAGTAAGATAGAAATTAAACCAATTATTGATGTCTATAAATTTGCTGAAAACCGAGATAAAGACAATAATTTTGAATTATTAAAATTAATGGCTGAAGACGGCGATATTAAAAAAATTGTTACAGAAAATTTAACTAGTAAAAATTATCCTTATCACGTTATCGTATTTAAGACTAAAGGTAAAACAGATGATGATAAAACAGTAAAACCAATTTTAAGATTTTTAAATAATTCTCCTTATTTTAAAAGTATTCAAAAACAGTATTTAAACAACATAAAAATTAAGATTGCGGAAAATGATTCCATTATTAAGCAAATTAACACCATATTAAATACTTTTTCAAAAACTAGCGATGGTTCACAAAAAAGTGATAAATTAGTTTATTATAATGAGAATTCTCAACTAGGTGATATTATAAAAACAAAAAACGAGTTGAATTATGAACAAGGCTCGAGAAGAATGGACTTGATTAATTTAGACAAAATTATTAAAGACAATAGTGTAACGTTAAATATCAAGAACAGTGAGTCAATTTTTGGTAAAATGAAGTTTTTATTGCCCGTATTATTTATCTTCTTATTTATAGGTGGAGGAGCATTCAAAAGGTATTATAGAAAACAAATGGTTAAATTGAAAAGTTAGTATATGAAAGGAATTATTTTAGCTGGCGGCTCAGGAACTAGACTACACCCTTTAACATTGGCTGTTAGTAAGCAGTTAATGCCTATTTACGACAAACCGATGATCTATTATCCCTTGTCAACATTGATGTGGTCTGGAATAAGGGAAATTTTAATAATTTCAACACCACACGATTTACCCTTGTTTAGGCAGTTATTGGGAGACGGTGCTTCTTTTGGTTGTCGATTTGAATATGCTGTGCAAGAAAACCCTAATGGACTTGCCGAGGCGTTTATTATTGGTAAAGAATTCATTGGAAATGATAAAGTCGCTTTAGTACTTGGGGATAATATTTTTTATGGAACTGGTTTGTCGGATTTGCTTTTAGCCAATAACAATCCAGATGGAGGGATTATATACGCCTATCATGTTCATGATCCAGAGCGTTACGGCGTTGTTGATTTTGATACCAATGGGAATGTATTATCGATAGAAGAAAAACCAGAAAAGCCAAAATCTAATTATGCCGTTCCTGGAATTTATTTTTATGATAATGATGTAGTAGAGATTGCAGCCAATATTAAACCAAGTCACCGGGGAGAACTCGAAATTACAGATGTAAATAAAGAGTATTTAAGAAGAGGAAAATTAAAAGTAAGTATCTTAGACAGGGGTACGGCTTGGCTTGACACTGGAACATTTAACTCATTAATGCAGGCAAGTCAATTTGTTCAAGTAATTGAAGAAAGACAAGGATTAAAGATTGGAGCCATAGAAGAGGCGGCCTATAAGATGGGATTTATAGATGCACAACAATTAAGAAAAATAGCCGAACCTTTATTAAAAAGCGGTTATGGAATCCATTTATTAAGTTTGATTTAGCGTATGAATTTTATTCCGACCAAATTAGAAGGGTGCTTTATTATTGAACCTAAGATTATTCAAGATGAAAGAGGGTATTTCATGGAAAGTTTTAATGAAAATACTTTTCAAAAGGGTATCGGAAAACAAATTCATTTTGTACAAGACAATCAGTCTTTTTCTTCAAAAGGAGTTTTGCGTGGTTTGCATTATCAAACAGGAAATAAGGCACAAGCAAAATTAGTTCGCGTATTGCAAGGAGAGGTATTGGACGTGGCGGTGGACATTAGACCTGAGTCACCCACCTATGGAAAATATGAAGCGGTCATTTTATCAGGAGAAAATCAAGTTCAGTTTTTTGTTCCAAGAGGTTTTGCCCATGGGTTTTTGGTATTAAGTCAAACGGCCACATTCTTTTACAAGTGTGATAATTTTTACGATAAAGAAAGCGAAGGAGGGATTATCTATAGTGATGAAACCATTAAAGTAGATTGGCAATTTCCATCTGAAGATTTAATAATTTCTGAAAAAGACAGAGTTCAACCACTATTACAAAATTCCAAAAGAGTATGGTAATTTTAGTTACAGGCTCAAAAGGACAATTAGGTCAAAGCTTGCAGTATATCGCAAATAATTATCCAGAGTTGCAATTCGTTTTTTGTGATAGTTCAGAGTTAGACATAACAAATAGCAATAACTGTGAACAGGTATTTTCTAAATTTAAACCGGATTATTGTATTAATACAGCCGCTTACACTGCTGTTGATAAAGCTGAAATAGAACGTGAAAAAGCCAATTTAATAAATGTAATTGGAGCAAGAAACCTAGCTGAGATATGCCATTTATATCAAACAACGTTACTCCACGTGTCCACGGACTTTATTTTTGATGGGAATAAATCGTTTCCCTACACTGAAGAGGACCTTCCAAATCCAACAGGAGTTTATGGTCAAACTAAATTAGAGGGGGAGTTAGAAATTCAAGAAAAATGTAAAAAATATTTTATCGTTAGAACCTCTTGGGTTTATTCACAATTTGGAAATAATTTCATGAAAACCATGCTGCGCTTAGCTCATGAAAGAGATTCGATTTCGGTAGTTAATGATCAAATCGGGACACCAACAAATGCGGTAGATCTGGCAGAGGCGTTAATAAGCATAATTCTTTTCAGCCATAGGAATTCGGATACTAAAAAATATGGTGTTTATAACTTTAGCAATGAAGGACAATGCAGTTGGTATGATTTTGCTAAAAAGATTTTTGACATCAACAAAATAACTATCAATTTACAACCAATACCAACTTCGAGTTATCCAACACCTGCTAGAAGACCAAGTTATAGTGTTTTGGATAAGGCCAAAATCAAGCATGATTTTGGAATTCAGATAAAGAATTGGAATATTGCATTGAATGATATTCTTAAATAAATCATATGAAGATTTTAGTTGGTTATACTGGTTTTGTTGGCTCAAATCTTAATGTTCAAACTCATTTTGACAAACGATTTAATTCTAAAAACATTCAAAAAGCTTTCGGACTTAATCCAGATGTATTAGTTTATTCAGGAGTGAGAGCAGAGAAGTTTTTGGCCAATAGTGAACCAGAAAAAGATTTTTTTATAATTGAAGAAGCCATAAGTAATATAAAAAAAATAAACCCGAAGAAAGTAATTTTGATTTCTACAGTAGACGTTTATCCATCAGCAGTTAACGTAAATGAAGAAACAGAAATAGAAAACGAAGCACTTCAACCCTATGGCAAAAATAGATTGTATTTAGAACAATGGGTCGAAAATAATATTGAGGATTATTTAATTTTAAGACTACCAGGGCTTTTTGGTTTAAACATCAAAAAAAATTTCATCTATGATATTATTCAGATAGTACCTTCTATGCTGAATGAAGCACTTTATAAGAAGTATAGTGTTAATGATTGGATAGTTAATAATTACACCCAACAAGAAAATGGTTTTTATAAACTTAATTCATTAAGAAATGAAGAGAAGGAAATACTTAAAATCAACTTTCTATCAATTGGTTTTTCTGCCCTAAATTTTACCGATAGTAGAGGTATTTTTCAGTTTTACAATCTTAATAATCTATGGAAGCATATTGATATTGCATTATCTAATAATATTAAGAAATTGAATTTAGCTACTGAACCAATTAGTGTTAATGAAATTTATAAAGAAGTTTTCAATAAAGAGTTTAAAAACGAGATTGGAGTAACATTTCCACATTATGACTTCCATACTATTTATGCAAAAAACTTTGGAGAAAGTGGAAATTATATTGAGAGAAAAACAAATGTTTTGCAAGATATTATTAAATTTTTAAAGGAAAACAAAGTTGAAATTAGCCATATCTAATATTGCATGGTCGGAAGAAATGGACAACACTATGTTTGCTTTCTTAAAGACTGTAGATTTTGATGGACTTGAAATTGCTCCCACTAGAATAGTTTCTGAAAACCCCTATGGTCACTTAAAAGAGGCGGTATCATTCAAACAACAGATTAAAAAAAACTACAACTTAGTTATTCCATCTATGCAAGCCATATGTTTTGGACGTAATGAAGCAATATTTGGCACAGATGAGGAGCGAATCAGTATCAATGGATATCTAAAAAGAGCCATTGATTTTGCAGCAGTATTAGATTGTAAAAATCTTGTTTTTGGCTCTCCTAAAAACAGAGTTATTGGCGAAGGACAAGAAGCTATAGCCCTTTTGTTTTTTGAAGACATAGCGAATTATGCTGCTTTAAACAACACCGTTTTAGCCATGGAACCTAACCCAGAAATTTATGGCACCAATTTTTTAAACACAACAATTCAAGCTATCGATTTTGTAAAGGAAATAAATAACAATGGGATTAAAGTAAATGTTGACCTAGGCACCATGATTTACAATAATGAAACTCTGGACATTATTGCTAATAATATTAATTTGATAAATCACATTCATATTAGTGAACCTTATTTAGAGCCTATTATTGAAAGAACAATTCACGCTGACTTATTTCAACTATTAAAAGAAAATAGATATGGTAATTTTGTTTCAATTGAGATGAAAAGCACTAATGATATTTCGATAGTTACTAATGTCATTCATTACATTAAAGATGTATTCAAAAGAAAATAAATATATTTCAGGAGTTCCAGATTTTATCTCGAACGAGTTTCATGAAAAAAGAAACAAGTATTGTCTGTGTATACCAATTATTAATGAAGCGGATAGAATTCATTTGCAATTGGAGCGCGCCCAAAAGTATGGAATTGATAAATTGGTTGACATCATTATTTGTGATGGTGATTCAACAGATGGTTCCACAGCGTTGGATAAATTAGAGTTGCTAGGAGTAAACACATTATTAGTAAAGAAAGGGAATGGAAAGCAAGGAGCTCAGTTGAGAATGGGATTTTGGTATGCTTTAGAAAGAGGATATGATGGCGTTTTAACTATTGATGGAAATAATAAAGACAGTATTGAATCAGTACCATTGTTTCTTGAAAAACTGGAGCAAGGATATGATTTTATTCAAGGCTCAAGATATGTTAAAGGAGGCAAGGCAATAAACACTCCACTAATAAGAAGCTTTGCGGTAAAGTTTATTCATTCTCCAATGATTTCAATTACAGCTAAACATAAGTATACAGATTCTACGAATGCCTATCGGGCGTATTCTAGAAAATACTTAACACACACTAAAGTTCAATTGTTTAGGGATATTTTTATGACATATGAATTGTTGGCTTTTTTATCTGTTCGGGCCACACAAATAGGATTAAAGGTGGGAGAAGTGCCTGTAGAAAGACGTTATCCAGAAAAAGGGAAGGTACCAACTAAAATAAGTTTTTTTAAAGGAAATATGAATTTGATGAAAATACTATTTAATAACTTCAGAGGTATTTACAATCCAAAGTAAAAAACAAAACTTAAATAAAAACATATTTTCGCTTTATAAAAATGGTTCATGAATTAGCTTACTTATAAAGTTGGAAACTAACAAAATACTAATAAAAAAGATATGGAACAGATAAAAAATTGGATTATGTCTAATTATCTTATTATAATAATATTGATTATTGCTTCTGCAATGAGATTCTTTCATCTCGAATATCAAAGTGTTTGGCTTGATGAAATTGCTTCAATTACAGAAGCAAATCCGACCGTGAAATGGTCAGATCTAGAAATAACTATAGTAACTTCAGATCCCCATCCACAATTGTATTTTGTTTTTTTAAAGAGTTTGTTTATACTTTTTGGATACTCCATATTCGTTGCTAGGTTTTTTTCTGCAATTGTTGGAGTTTTAGGCGTGTTTTCAATTTATTTATTGGGAAAAGAAATCATGAATAAAAATGTAGGTTTGATTTCCGCCTTTTTACTAGCAATTAATGCTTTTCATTTAAACTATTCTCAAGAAGTTAGAATGTATTCGTTGCTTATGTTATTTACAGTACTGTCATTTTACCGGATGGTAATTTTTTTTAAAAATAAAACCTATAAAAATTCTGTTTTATATGGTATTTTCACAGGATTAATGATTTTCACTCAATTTTTTGGACTATTTGTTTTAGTGTCCCAATTATTTGTTTTTTTAGTAATTTTTCTAAGATTAGAAAAAAAAGATAAGCTACAATTTTTTTTTAAATCTTTAGTTGCTGGATGTATAACGATGCTAATTTTTATACCTGCGATTGATATATTGATTGCAACATCAAAAAAGAAGTATGCCGCTATTTTGCCAACAACTATCGATACTATAAAACAGATTTTCAAAGATTTTGCAGATAATTCCGACTCATTACTTTACATTTCGCTGTTAATCATAATTGTTAATTTTTTTATTGTAATCAAGAATAAATTGCGTAAAACGAATGATGAATCTTTTATTTTATTGGTTTTACTTTCATGGATATCTGTAACATTATTAGTGCCAATTATCAGATCATATCTTGTAACTCCAATGATACAAAGCAGATATTTTATTGTCATTTTACCTCCAATCATAATTCTAGTTGCGCTTGGCATTGATAAAATTAGTAAAAAAGTAATTCAAATACTGGTAATTATTGCATTGGCACTTATCACTTTTTATCAATTAATCTATACAAACGACTATTACAATAAAATTTCAAAAGGGCAATTCAGAGAGGTGGCAGATTATGTTATCAAAGAAAATATTGAAAAGGACCCAGTCGTTTGTAATTTGAAATGGTATCTTATCTACCTCTTTAATAGAGATAATACTAACACACCACTTGTCGACATGGTTTTTGAGGATTATGTGCAGGAAATGATGAAAGACCCGGATTCAATTGAACCTTTTTGGTATTTTGGTGCATTTGGGAATCCTTTAAAATTAACTCCAAAAGCAGATAAGTTTCTTCAAGACCATTTTGATGTAATCCATAGTCTTGATAAATTTGATGCTTGGACTAAACATTATATTCCCAAGGAATCGTTTAACTTAGGAGAAATTTCGAAGGAGACTTTTGTATTGAGTAATATTAATGACATCAACTGGAATGGAGGGGTAGGAACGCATGTCTCACAAGTATTAGTAGATCTTTCGGATAAAAATCTAGCAGAATTTAGAAAGGGAGTGCGCTTTAGAGCAAAAAACGGAAAAGTGTATAAAATCGTACGTACAGAAATAATAGGTAATTTTATTTATGTAAGTATCGACAAGAGCCCTAAACCTAGTTTGAATTCACTTCATTATCCAAACCCAATTAGTTTCATAAAGTAAGATGGAAAATTTTGACAAAATAATAGTTGGGGCAGGCTTATATGGACTTTACGCTGCGCTTTTCTGTGCAAAAAAAGGAGAAACAGTGGTGGTTTTTGAACATGACCCAGAATCCTTTTCGAGAGGAAGTTACATCAATCAGGCAAGAGTTCATATGGGGTACCATTATCCAAGATCTTATACTACCGCTAAAAAATCAGCTGACTATTATGATAGATTTGTTGACGACTACAATTTTTCAATTCATAAAGAATTTGATAAAATCTACGCTATTTCGAAACAATTTTCGTGGACAAATGCTATCCAATTTAAAAAGTTTTGTGTCGATGCAGACATATTATGTAAACCAATTAATGTTGAGGAATTTTTTAAAAAGGAATTTTGTGAAGGAGCTTATTTATCAAAGGAATGCACTTATGATGCTCAATCTTTAAAGGAATATTTTTTAAAAGAATTACAAAAATTTCAAAATGTAAAAATTCTATACAATACTCATATTACTAAGGTTGAAAAGAAAGATGGTTTTTATATTTTGACAACTAATCAAAGTGATTTTTGTATGTCAGAATTTGTATTAAATACTACGTATGCATCAATAAATCAGGTTTTAAATATTTTTGGCGAACAGCCGTTAGATATAAAATACGAACTTTGTGAAGTGATTTTATGTAAAGTGAGTGATAATATTAAGAATGTTGGAATAACGATGATGGATGGACCTTTTTTTTCTTTAATGCCATTTGGACAGACAGGTTATCATTCATTAACGGCCGTAAGTTATACGCCTCATAAAACCTCACATTCATTATTGCCAAAATTTGATTGCCAGTCAAGAAGCAATAATTATTGTAGCAGTATTAAACTTGGAAATTGTAATTCATGTATAGCAAAACCGAAGACATCTTGGCCATTCATGTTAGCCTTAGCAAAAAAATATTTGAATGATAATATAACTTTAGAATATGTTACATCTTTATATTCAGTAAAACCAATTTTACATTCGTCGGAAATTGATGATTCAAGGCCGACAGTGATAAAAGAGTTTTCTAAAAAGCCAAAATTGGTTTCAGTATTATCAGGAAAAATAAACACAGTTTATGATTTAGACATTATTCTATCAAATAACTCTTAAAAAATGCAAGAAAAAAAATTAATATCATTAGTTGTTTATTTATACAATAATGAGCATTCCATCATAGAGTTTTTAGAGATCATTATTAAACAAACTGAAGTATTGTTTGAGCAATTCGAAATAATAATCGTAAACGATGCCTCAACAGACACTTCGATTGAGAAAATAAAAACCTGTGATTTTTTACAGCAATATCAAGTATTAATTATTCAAATGAGTTTTCATCAAGGGGTTGAATTGTCGATGAACGCAGGATTAGATTTATCAACAGGAGATTTTGTATATGAATTCGATACACTCATTATGGATTTTGATAAAGTTTTAATCGAAAAATCATATCGTAAAATACTTGACGGGTATGATATTGTAGCAGTTTCTCCAATGGAAAATGCAAAAATAACATCGAAGTTTTTTTACAGAATCTATAACTATTTTTCAAAATCGGATTATAAATTAAGAACAGATAGGTTCAGAATTTTATCAAGAAGGGCAATTAATCGGTCATTTTCTATAAGTGTAAAAATACCATATAGAAAAGCAATGTATATAAATAGTGGCTTAAGGATAGCTACTATTGAATTTAAAAAAAATAAATTACAAAGAAACACCTCTGAAAAAAGCTATCTTAGAAATAAAACGGCCATTGACACACTAATAATTTATACAAATTTAGCATTTTCCATTTCGGTAACTATTTCTTTGATGTTACTTTTATGTACTTTAAGTATAGTAGCGTACACTATGTTTATTTACTTCGGTAAAGACAAACCGATAGAAGGCTGGACTACTATTATGCTATTATTATCTGGCGGTTTTTCTGGTTTATTTTTGTTAATTGCGATAATTGTTAAGTATTTATCATTGATACTAGAAATTGTTTTTAAAAAGGCATCTTATATTCAAGAAAAAGTTGAAAAAATTTAATTTCTTAACTAAAATAAATTATTTTTACATTGTCAAAAAAATATCACTATGAAAATTAGATTATTAATTTGTATTTTAAGTTTGTTTATTGGTTTTTCTTGCAAGAACAACTCCGAAGAAAACAATAATCGTGCAGATTTAACTCCTGAGCAAAAAACATTTATTTTAGAAATGGATGTTAAAGCAGAATCACCTGACGATTTTGCGTTGTATTACACTCATGATAATACTATTAACTTTTCAGACAAAGAAGTAGTTTGGAGAGGAGTAAAAGGAGGAATGGAAACAGAAAGATTAACCTTTAACTTACCTGAGGAGCTCCTTCCTACCAATATAAGAATAGATTTTGGGATAAAAAAAGATTCTAAAGCAGTTACTCTAGAAAGATTTAAAATAGTTTATCGTAATAAGATTATTGAAGTAAAAGGCTCTGAATTTCTTTATTATTTTATGGTAAATGATAAAGTTGACGCAATACCAGATTTAGAAAAAGGAACAATCACCTTTAAGAAAAAACCAAATTTCCCTTCAGAAACCTATTACTATTATCCTAGTCCAGCCTTAAATGATACAATAAAGTTGTTAACAACAGGGATAAAATAAGTAATCAAAAAAAAATAGAATAAAGCTACAAATAGAGAAATGCTCTGTTTGTGGCTTTTATTTTTATATAAAACGGAATTATCTAAATTATTATGATTGAAAAGAAAAGACTTTTCACGAATAATCACAAACAACTAACAAGCCTCTTCGTTTACGGCATTGGGCAAGGTTTTAATTTGATTACACCTCTGTTGGTCATCCCCTACATTGTTTCTATTTGTGGAGAAGAAGGATATGGGAAAATAGGAGTGGGTATGGCAATCGCTTTTTTTTTAATGGTCTTAGTAGACTATGGCTCCGAAATAGTTGGAGTAAAAGAGGTTGCAATAAATAGGGAAAACAAAGAAAAATTAGAAAGTATTTTTATTACTACTTATGCAACGAAAACAATAGTGGTGTTTGTTTTATTACTAATCGTTTCCGTTCTATTTGTTACTATTCCTTTTTTTAATAAAGACAAAACTTTATACTTTTTTAGTTTAAGCATGGTGATAGGACAATTTTTAAATCCAACTTGGTTTTTTCAGGGAATTGAAAATTTTAAGTGGATTACCATATTAAATATTATTTCAAAAATTATTTATTTACTGGGGGTATTTATTTTTTTAAAAAAACCTTCGGACTATATTTATTGCAATTTGATATGGGGAGCGGGAATGATTGTTGCCAATACCATTTGTATTTTTTACATAGTTTTATCTTTTTCATTTTCCTTTCTAAATGTAAAAAGAGAAAATATTACAAATCAACTAAGGGAGAATTTTTCTATTTTTTCTTCGCAAATATTTGTATCCCTTCAAATGTATTCACCTATCGTTTTAATTAGTTTTTTTGGTGGAAATGTAATGGCAGGTCAATTCAAGATTGTCGATCAAATCATAGTAGTTTTTAAAACTTATATTTTACTTTTTTTCAATTTCGTATATCCAAGAGTTTGTTATTTGCTTGCTAAAAATACTAAAGAAGCCCTTCGTTTTTGGAAGACATTTAACGGATTGAATTTTATTTTCGTCACTATTTTGATGTTTATTATTTCGGTAATTTCAATTAAGGTTGTAACCTATTTCAATCCAAAAGAAATTATTGAAATAAGCAATTTGTTACGGATAGCTGTTGCCATTCCTATTTTACAAAGTATTTCCATACCACTCAAACAATTAGTTTTAGGATTTAATAAGCAAAGAGAATATGTCAGATTTACGATGATAGTAACAATCGTAAGTTTAATTATTATTGTCCTTATCACACCTATTTATAAAGTTTTAGGAGTACTGCTAGCATTGATCTTAACCGAGATTATCACTCTGTTTGTTTATTACATGACAATTAAAAACGATATATTTAATAGACAAAGTTAAAAACTATTGTATTTTTGGAACGGCTAGAAATTACCGTAATGATTAAAAGACTATTTCAAAAAATGCTTTCTAATTCGGGGAAAAGTTATCAAATTGATGACAGAATTCCTGAAAAATTAATTTACACTGTTCTTTTTAATAGAATGATAATGTTGATGAGGGGTTATTTAAAGACAGGCAATAAAGTTTTTATTGGTACTAATACGAGGATATTAAATAGAAGTAATATCCAATTTGGCAAGAACGTTACGCTAGGCAATTATTGTGAAATAGATGGCTACTCCTCTGAAAAAATAATTTTTGGAGATTGTGTAAAAGTAGGATCCTATTCTAAATTATTATCCACAAGTCATTTTTCAAAATTTGGAAAAGGCTTAGTAATGGGTGCTAATTCGGCTGTTGGTGATTTTACTCATTTTGGAGCGCCGGGAGGAATTGAAATAGGGAAT
>Ga0114967_10000072_pt1 | contig 76146 bp, 48 predicted proteins | sample M_130628_MF_Meta_FD_92639 | JGI IMG/M metagenome (GOLD analysis project Ga0114967, IMG submission 92639) | Freshwater microbial communities from Lake Montjoie, Canada to study carbon cycling - M_130628_MF_MetaG | ecosystem: Environmental > Aquatic > Freshwater > Lake | place: Lake Montjoie... | reverse complement strand
TTCCTACACCAACAATAGAGCCTAGTGAGCTAATTGAGTTGCCGCTTAATAACTTATCAGTGGTTCCAAACAAATCTTGTGTACCTGATAAAATACCGCCCGGTCCAAATATAGTTGAGTTGCCCCCACCTGCAATGCTTAACGGGCTAGGAGTTAGATCGTAATGGAATGTTGCAAATCCCGATGGGTTATCTCTTGACACTCGGCCTTCGCCATAGAATACAGTCTCGTATCCTAGTAAACATCTACTCTGTGCAAACTTATTACCTGATGACTGATCAAGTTGGTCGTGTTCCCAACTCTCAATCAATGGATTTACTAAGACATAGCTCGTAAAACGTTTTGCATTTAATTGATATATTGTTATAGCATTAAAAAACGGAACACTTTGATTATTATTTAGACCAAATTTTCCTGCGCCACCTGGTCGGCCAGTTGCATCTTTAAGAGAGGGTCCTGTTTGGTACTTTGTATTTCCGTAGTTTGATTTTGTTTTATCACCTGCACCAAATTGACTATTTGTTTTTACTGCTTGTCCCCACCAGGTATCTCTATAGTAGTATCTAAAATAGTTTACCCACAAGCTGTTTGTAACGTTACTCATATCATCATGGAATGTCATTGATATAGGTTCGTAACTAATTTTTTGTTGTATCAGTGTTTTTCTATTATATTGATTTAGTGTTTCAACTTGAATTTTAAATTTAGGTAAGTCGCAGGCTTTAACTAACATACCTGCTTCATATCCCCGCTTCAGTTCATTCCACTGTACTTCTGATATAGCGGCGGGATTAATTGAAAACACTACGTAATAGATCCAGCTTGTTTTTGGAGCGAGGGCGAAGTTGTCGTCGAGATATAAGCGACTTGCATGTTGGAAATCATGCATGTTACCTTGATTTGTAAAACCTGAGAGATATTCAACTATGGATGGCATATGAATATTTAGTCGTAAAAAAACCTGGAGGTAAATCCAGGTTTTTGTATTTTACTGATAGATTAGCCTGTAGCCAATGTACCTAGTGTACGTCCAACTGCTACACCAATACCAATTGGGTTACCAGTAACGTCTGTTTGGATTGCGTTATCGTAAGCAATTGATAATGTGATATCCATAGCATCTGAAGAACTGTAATCGCCTTGTTGGTATTGTGCCTGTTTCACATAGCAACCTAACAATTCAAATGTTTCTAATACGTTAGGAGTATATGCCCCGTTACCACCGTCAAGAATTTCAATCTTGGTAGTAAATTTATAATCAATACCAGAAGCCGCGACTGCTTGTTCAAAGAAGTCAAATTGTTTCTGTAATTGCTCACCAACTAATCTGCTGACAGCACCCGTAACGTCATCACGTACAACCAATTGGATGTCTTCCCACTTATGCTTACCAGCGTATTTTACACGGCTGTTATAAACATGTAGTTCAACTTCGTCAAAACTCAAGTTAGGACGACCAACAGTTACGACTTGTTTAGTCATTTCTGAAGTAGGTTTTGATACTCCAAAGTTTTCTAATGTTACACGAAATCTGTACTTTAGCTTCGGCATCAACAAGCCTTGGCTCGTTGAACTTTGACCTGGGGGTAGTGGTACAGATAATTTACTTAAACTTGCAATAGCCATTTAATATGCTCCTTGTTCTATGTTATTTACCATTCCCATTAGCCCGTTGATACCTGGCCATAGTTTCCTGATTTAATTGCGCCGGTGTTTAGCAAGCGAACTGGAATGTAAATAAATTCAACTGCTTTAACTGGTTCTATCGCAATATCAACCCATAATTCAGAACGATCAATACGTGCCGTGGTGTTATTGCTTGTGTCGCATACAACGATAAAGTCATATAGGGCACGTTGTCCAACCAACTCTAATAAGAAACTTTCAACTGCGTTCTTAACTTCGTTACGTGTTAACTGATCATTTGGTTCGAACAAGTATGGACGAACAATTAGATCTAACTGACGACGTACATAAGCTACTAAACGAGATACGTTAATACGATCTAGCGCACTTGTACTGTTGCTTCTGCTGTAGTTACCAAAGTTTAAAATACCAGAACCATTTAATGTGGCGATCGGGTTAATTCTAACAGTTTGTAACGACATTACATCACGTATACCTTGTGGTAATGCTGACGGAACAAAGTCACCTTCAGCATTGATGTAACCAACTGATGAGGCATTATCTACAGTACCACGGCGTACACCTGCTGGAGCGAACCACTGGTATGATTTAGAATCACTGTTGATAAATGTGCGTAGCATCATGTGGCTTGGCGGAACAACAATATAGTTTCCTGCATTGTCGTTTGCATAACCACTTGGATAGAACAATGCGGTGTAGTCGTCGCGTGTTACTGCTCCAGCTTCGCCGTTGTCTACTGCTTTCGCGGCATTGCTACCGTATGCTTGAATCTCTGTACCAGTTGCTTTCAAGCGGAATGGTGTATCACCGATAATAAACGCTGTTTGAGCGCGATCACCGTTTAATGCAACCATGTTTGTAATTGCTTCAGGATATCCTGGGCAAGCCATTAGGTTGAATACCAATGTATCTGTATCTTTCAATGCATCAGTAGTATCAATCAACGCTTTGAATGACTTAACAACAAAGCCGCGCTGTGCATGACGACCAAATGCGCCTGAACCGTCTGCGTTGTTAGGACTTACTGATACCCAACGTGCTGTATTGTATATTACTGTTGCATTTGATCCGTCCATTGGATCACCTGTACGAATGTTAACACCGTTATTGTCATTAACATTGATATAGTTTGCAATGTATTGTTTTACATTGTACCCAGAACGGCGTAGGTTCCATAAGCGTGTACCACGTGGATATAAACCTGGATCTGGAGCATCTGGATCAACAAAGTCACTGACTAATAACTGCGGAAGTGTTCCTGCTGTTGTTGCATAACCATTTGCGGCCCAACGTGCATCGTGGAATACCCAACCGTTCGGACTTGTTTGATCTGTAGGATCTTGTGCTTCCCACTTCAATGTGTTACCGTTGTAAACATAAAAGTCTTTGCCGTACATGTCCATGTCGCCTGTTTGGATCCAAACGTCTCCGTTGGCTAATGCGGCGCCAGTACTTTGTGTAACAGGCTGTGTTACTGAAATAATAGGACCTGCTGGATCTGATGCTGGGAAAGCATTTTTGTAACCTGTCCATTTAGTACCGTTATGATACATGATGTCAACGGTATTGAATACGTTGCTGTACCATAATGTACTGTCTGCTGGGCTAGATGTAGGAGCTGTTTTTAGTGAAGTAAACACTAATGGAGCCCAGTTACTTGCTTTAAAGTCATATCCGTCTACTTCTTTTGTGCCTGCGGCATAGAAGTTTGTAGTACCTGTCCATGTATCAGCTATTGTGCTATATGTATATGGTGCAAAACCGGCGGCAGATAAGATGCTACCTGGATCATTAAATTTGATCTCGCCACCTGTTGAGTGTACGATTGAAATCGTGCCGTCTGCATTTGCAACTGCTGAAGTATATGTTAATCCGCCTGCGTTGATATTAGTAACTAATGCGGCCAATGTTGTACCGACTAAGGTAACTGCTACTTCATTTGTTAATGCAGATGAACCTGGAACACTTTCCTTGATCGTTAACACTGAACCGTTTGGTAGTGTAGGTGCTGGTGATAATGAAGTGCTGGTAATTGTTGTAGGGGCAACTGCTGAGCGTCTCCAAATACGGAAATCTGTTAGCGAAGCAAAGTTACTTGATGTAGTAGCTGTTCCATTACCGTGGTTAAAATTGCTTTCAACAAACAATGTACCTACAGAAATCTTTGAACCGCCTGATGCTTTATCTAAATTGTAAATTGCTGTTTGTGCATCTGGATAGATAGGTGCGGCAATTTGTGTCCAATTTTGAGCAGTCGCATTGTATTGTTTTACAATCCAACTTGCACCTTGATTAGGGCTTGTTGTCTTAACATAAACAGAACCACTTGGTCGTGCGCTAAAATCTGGATATTGAGTGTGTGGCCCAACGAATAGCTGTGGACCGTAATATGTCTTAGCTGAGTAGCCCAAAGTAGCTAACGTGCTGTTAGTACCGCCGATAGTAACTGTTCCAGGAAGTGCATCAACATAGATGTTTAACTTACCTGCTTCAGCTTTAGCGCCGATTCCACTTGTGTGTAATGTGCTGTTAATGCTTGCGGCAATGGTTGCAACTGTAGAAGCTGTGCTGACTGCAACAGTAGTACCGTTAATAATCAACGAACCTGATGCAGAAGCAAAACTTGCATTAGTTGTTGATGTTGTACTTGCAACTGTTGGATAACTTGTTACCCAAGATGTTGATTTGAAAGTGCTTACGTTGGCGTTTGTAGCAAATGCTGTTTCGCCTGAGCTACCAACTATAACCCAATTACCGTCTTGGTTCTTATACTGAGCTACGTTAGTATTGCCGTGATCTGTGCATATTGCATATGAGCCCAATGCTCCAAATCCTGGCTGAATTGTTACGCCATCATCGTTAACTGTTGAAATCGCAGAGTTAGTAGTATCAATAACTGATAAAGATTGTACACTGAATGAGCCCGATGTTGCGTTCCACTCAAATACACCAAATTTAGTATTCGTAGTATCTAACCAATATGTTCCACCAGTTGGTGCTCCGACAGGTGCTGAACTCTCGCCAACTAATTGGCCAAGGTCAACATCTGCACGAGCAACGAATACTCTTGAGCTTACACCCAACACTGAATATGCGGCTTGTAAACCATACTCGTTACGCTCGCCGCCGTTTACTGGGTTATTACCTGAATCAACTTCGAAGAATGGAGTACCGAATGTATCTGTAAGATCTCTCTGACTTGTAATAGTCCAAACTTGATTTTTATACTTACTTGTAGTACCGGCCGCAGTGCCAGTTCCTGAAGAATTTTGTTTATTTGCGGCAGTTGCAATAAAGATTAGAGGTACGGTCCCTGGGGCCGCCGGAGTATAAAAACTCTCGTTTACTATGCTTACTGATACGCCTGGTGAATTTAATGTTGCCATTCTATGCATCTCCCATGTAATGGTTTGTTCATCAGTATTTAGCGGTTGCACCAAATTTTACTTGGTTAAATACCTATGAAAAGGGCACAAAAAGGGCGGGTATGATTAGATCATTATGTAAAACATGCGAGAAGAGACCAGTTGCTATTAATTATCGCAAAGGTGAAAGAACTTTCTATCGGAAGATGTGTGACCACTGTTCGAGGGGTCGAGAGCCAGGCATGGCCAAGTGGCAGTTAGCAGGATACAAGAAAAAAGATACTTGTGATAGATGTAACTTTACAAGCAAATACTCTGATCAATTTGATGTATTTTTTGTCGATGGTAATTTAGAAAATTGTCGGCATGCTAATCTTAAAACAGTATGCGCAAACTGTCAGAGATTATTGCACCAACTTAAACTGCCTTGGAAACGAGGGGATCTTCGAGCAGACTTTTAACCTGGGCAAACAAATCGTCTATGGTTCCGTTATTATCCATAACGGCATCAAACTTAGTTCCAACCCATGCAGTTTCACTGGCGTGTATTTTACTGCGTTTCATACGTTCACTGCTGATTGCATAGCTCATATTTTTGTCACCGGCATTCATGTTTACAGCGTCTTGATACCACTCAGGTTCAGGGCCTCGAACAACACGAACAACAAATCCACCTGCATCTTTGATTGACTTGATTTCATTAGGAAAACGACAGTCACTAATAACAATATCGTCTTTGCTATTACGTAGTTTGTTTTCTAAGCTGGCGATCCATATATCATCATGGAACGCTTTGCGGCATACTTCTGTACCCCAGTATTGTAAAATCCAGCGTGGAGTTAAGTTAGGCATTTTTAAACGTTCACTCCACCACGGATCTACTTGTTCACGCCATTCACGGGCTTGTTTAGTGCGGCCTTCTAGCATGGTTCGGTCCCAACCAAACACCTGGGCTACGGCATCTTTAAGGGAATTTGCAAATGATTCTCGACGGAAGCCGTGAAAGTTAGTTAGATAGTCTGCAATGGTATCTTTGCCAGACCCAATAAATCCACACACGCCAATAATCATAGTATCCCCTTAGTCGATACTATATTTTATTACAATATGATGTAAAGGTCAATCCTTTTTGGATCTATTGGTGGACTTTTTTGTGTTCCAGTTTGATACTGGACTTTGGATATTAGTGTCGGATGGTTCTACACTCTTGCTTCGCTTGGCAAGTTCTTTGCCATCTGTGGGAATTGTAGCCATGGCCTGCATCATCATAAGATGCTCTAGATCAGTGTATGGGAACGCCACGTTATACTTTTCTGTAAAGCTAGAACTGTCCATTTCTACAGGTTTTTTACTAGAGCCGTCGGCGATTGCTGTGGCCATCATAATACGATTTAAATGATAGTTGCGATCATAGCCGCCTTTGTCTCGCATCAGCATAGACCCTTGGCTCTTATCTTTGAGGTCTTTTGGAATAGTACCGCCGGAATGTGCTTCCATTAATTCACGTATTTTCATATTAACCTCTTACAAACCACATTGGAGTTTCGCCTGTTTCGCTATTTCTAATTGCAGTTTCTAATTTTTCGATTTCTTGCTGACCTTCAGCTTTTAGAGCATCGCCATTTAATGTGGTGCCGCCTTGTGGTCCTGCAATTTGACTAAACTTACTACGAGCTTCACCTAGAATAATTTTACAGTTTGCTAATGTATAGTCTTTAACCCATATACCTGCATAAGGATCTCTTACAAGATCAAAATCTGGTCTATGATTATTAACCCATAGTAACAAAGTTTCTTGTCCCCTAGGACGTTGCATTAGTGTTAGTTTTTTATTAGCAGGGTTAAATCGGAAGTTAATAAAACTACCAAACATTTTACCCACTAAATTTTGATAACTTGCAAACGCAAAATATGTGGCCAATCCGCCCATGTTACTGCTACTTAACAAATATGTGTTGGTATAGGCCAAGTTAAATGGTTCGAATAAAGTGCCAGTATCGCCACCGCCGGTGCGTGAACCAATACTTCTACGAAATACTTCACGAACACTCATAACTTCGGGTGCTAATTGATATTCGTTAACGTCTTGATCCAATGTTAAAAAAGCATAGCTTTCTTCAACACTATTTGCACTACGTTGACGATATACAGCTAGGGCTCGATCTATGGCTGTGTTATAATTTTTAGGCTCAAGTTCAACGTCAACCATGCCGTCGCCTAGCATGTTTTTAACGTAATCTATAATTTCTTGACGGGCGTTACTTGTATCACTCATGCTTATATTTAGTTAAATACACTACTATGCCAAGACTCTCTTTATACCGTCCCGAAAAGGGCAACGATTTCAAGTTCCTAGACCGGTTGATTAATGAACAATTTCAGGTCGGGGGCACCGATATCTATATACACAAATACCTAGGTCCTGTAAATCCGCAAGACGGAGAAGCAAGCCCGTCTGTTCCTGTCAATACTAACCCAATAGGTGAGTTAGGAATACAAGACGTATTACTAATGGAAAATAGAGATCGTCATTATTCGCCAGATGTTTACATCATGCGATCAATATACACAATGCAAGATTTAGATTTTAATCTAAGTCAATTTGGTATTTTTTTACAAAATGATGCCATCATGCTCCATCTACATTTACGCTCAAGTGTAGAGTCCTTAGGTCGCAAAATTATGTCAGGGGATGTTATTGAATTACCCCACTTAAAAGATGAGTATGCATTAGATGACGCAATGGTTGCGTTAAAAAGATTTTATGTTGTGCAGGAGGTTACTCGTCCTGCAACAGGATTTAGTGCTACTTGGTACCCACATTTACTAAAATTAAAATGTGTACCAATGATAGATAGTCAGGAGTTTAGCGAAATATTAGATGAAAAGCAAACAGATACTCAAGGAAATGATACGAATCAAACCTTAAGAGATTTGCTATCTAATTACAACGGTGCCATCGCAACGAACAATGCTGTCTTGGCCCAAGCAGAAGCAGATCTTCCGAGAAGCGGCTATGACACAACTCCGTTTTATGTAGTTCCTACGAATGATCAAGGGTTCGCTGATGTTGAAGATGTTAGTGATACTAACGTAGACACTACAGCCCAGGGGGCGATTGATGCATCTATGGTTCTACGCACTCCTGATCACAACTATTACGTAGGTTATATTACCGAAGATGGCAAGCCTGCGAATGGTTCACCTTACACATTTGGAATAGAATGGCCAGCACGACCTATATTAGGCCAGATGCATCTACGAACAGACTATTTTCCAAATCGACTGTTTAGATTCAACGGATCACATTGGATTAAATTTGAAGATAATGTTAGAATGGATGTGACCAATACTCCAAAAAATGGTAATCAACAAACACCAAATAGTCAAACAAGACAAACAGAAGTTACCAGCTTTATCAATAACACAACTACTGCTACTATCGGGACTAAGGTTGTACAGCAACGTCAGTCATTAAGTAAAGCACTAAGACCAAAGGCGGACAATTAAGATGGAGTTCTTTTATGATGGACAGATAAGACGTTATCTAACACAGTTTATGCGTCTAATGAGCAACTTTAGTTATAAAGATGCCAAGGGAAAAATTGTGCAAGTTCCTGTTCGCTACGGTGACATGAATAGACAAGTAGCACAGATACAAAAGAAGAACAGTGAAAACACTATTCCGAGTGCTCCTTTTATCGCCTGTTACATTAAAGATCTTAAAGTAGCTAGAAATAGAATACAGGAACCTACACATATCAGCAAGGTGCATATCAAAGAGCGAGATTCTTGGTATAATCCTGCTACAGGACAAGACGAGTATATCAATGTAGAGGGCGAAAACTACACCGTTGAACGGTTAATGCCTGTTCCTTATGATTTAACTTTCCAAGCAGACATTTGGACCACTAACACAGATCAAAAATTACAGTTAATTGAACAGTTATTAGTGTTGTTTCGACCTAGTTTAGAATTACAAACAACTGACAATTATCTAGATTGGACCAGCCTAAGTACATTGGAACTCACTGAACTAACTTTTAGTAGTAGACAAATTCCACAGGGTACAGAGCAAGATATTGACATTTGTACTATGCAATTCGAAACACCTATATGGTTAACAACTCCTGCAAAAGTCAAACAGATGGGCATTATTACCAACATCATCACTTCAATATTTGTCGAGCCTGCCGGAACACTAAACGAAGGCGGATATCATAATGGTGGAGAAGTTGACTACTTTGCTGGTAGACAAGCAGTATCAGTAGAAGGCACGACACTGGGTAACTTGGGAATATTGGTGCTAAACAGCACAGCAAAATTATTAGCACCTGCCGAAGGTGTTACTGATGATGAAGTCCCGTTTAAATATGGAACAAACATCAGCTGGTTGCGAATATTAGATCTATATCCTGGAAAATTTACAGCAGGACTGAGTCAAATTAGAATAAAGAAACCGTCCGGGTCAGAGATAGTTGCACGTATTAGTCTAGATCCTAATGACGAGTCTATTATGCATCTTGACATAGACTCAGATACGATCCCAGCAAACACCCAAGTTCCCCCAAGTAGTGGAAAAACATACGTTGATGCCATTGTTGATCCCACTACATTTGATCCTGCTAATCCTGTTGCTGGTATAAGATATCTCATATTAGAAGATGTTAACACAGATCCAAAATTATTCTATGCTATTGCTAACGATACTGCGGCTAAAGCCTGGCGTAATTCAGATGCAACATATCTTGTGGCATACGCAAACGATATCGTAACATGGAACGGTTCTCACTGGTCTGTTGTTTTCGATTCGCGCACAGTTACTGATCTCACTTATATAACTAATACTAGAACAGGCATACAATATGTCTGGGATGGCTCCATGTGGGGCAAGAGTTACGAAGGTGAATACCGATCTGGTAATTGGCGATTATTTTTATGAGCAATATAATTTGTAGTGGTGGAATATTTTTAGCAACAGATACTAAAAGATTTTTATTTCTTTTGCGTAATCAAGGTAAAACTGCTGGCACATGGGGTATTGTTGGTGGCGAAAATGAGCCGTTAGACGGTACTCCTATTGCTACATTGAACAGAGAAATCACAGAAGAAGTTGGTTTCTTGCCATCAATAGACAAGTATGTTCCCCTTGAGTTGTTTACCAGCAAAGACGAAGGGTTTTACTACCACACATATTTGCTACTAACAAAAGAAGAATTCATACCAAAACTAAACGAAGAACACGTTGGGTATGCATGGTGTGATATAGAGCACACACCAAAGCCATTACACAATGGTGTGCGTGTTACACTTAATAATAAGATTATTAAAGCTAAGATAGATACCGTAATTGATATCTTAACTTGATTTGCGGACTACTAACAAGTAGAATCCATTCCACCAAGCAGTTAAATCTTCCTGATTGTTTAGAATTACTTTAGAGTAAACAACATCTAAACCTGCGGCTTTGATACCAGCGTCAGTTCCGTCAACAACACCTTCCCAGTTAGCATCGTCAACTAGAATAAATGCTTCATTAGCTAATATTTTAGAAAAGTATTTGATAGCTTTTGCTGTAGTATTAGGATCGTGTGGTCCGTCATAGAAGAAAAAGTCTACAGGATCTATTTCATCTAAGTTAACAGCAAACAAATCTGATTCATAAACTATAACTTTGTTGTCACCTTTAAATCGTTTTACGTTGGTAATAAAATCTTCTTTATTATTAGGTGGCATTTCAAAGATATCATTTGCTGGTTGGTAAGTGTCTTGCCATGTATCAATACAAATTACTTCTAGGTTATTGTCTTTTAGTGCGGCACATGCAGTTGCACCTAATGCACTACCTACTTCTAAATAGCGTGTAGAATTCTTAGCTAATTTATTGATAAGGCTTTCCATCTTCCAACTTGTTAGCCCAGGAACATCGATGTTTATCATGTCAATGGCACTATTCAACACAGCATCAATGGCCTGTTGGATCCTCGGACTAACCGGTTCGCTTTGTTTTTTACTTACAACTTTATCGCAGTATTGGCATTCCCAGCAGTCAAATTTACACGTTTTAATTTTTTCACGCCAGACGTTGATTGGTTTTTCTGTTAAGTTACCTTCTTCAATATACTGTTCAAATCCATCAAACAGAATTTCATCGCCTTCGATAAATCCTGCAACGATATCAAGTGTTTCGTGGAATCGTTCGATGCTTTCACGACCGTGCATTTTAAACACATCAACATATTCGAGTAGCTCTACCCAATCTTCTCTCCAAGGAGGCAGGTTAGCAGTCTTTAGAGGAACTGACGGATCTTCGTGATCCCATTTAGGGCAACTTACACGACTAATTGCATCATTGAAGTATTGTGGACGACTTGAATCTCTAGTGTTGTTGAATTGATAATGCTCATCCATCATTGGACAAGCACCTAAGCAACCTTCATTTGCTAGGAGACTGATAGTAACATCTCGACCTAGATTTTCTTTGACCCACAATTTGGCAGTTTTTAGTCTGGCCAGTGCTTCTTGGTCACGCATCAAATCACGGTCGATACACACATAGTCAAAGCCCGCTTTTGCATGAGCAACAAATTCAGAAGGTGTGCGTACCTTACGCAGAATAGTATTCTTAACATACAGATCAGGATACCGTGCTTGTATCTGTCCAGTACTCATCCAATGTGTGTGCGGAAGAATTACTGATCTAATGCCTGCATCATATAACGGCTGGAAATTTTCTAGCCAAATATTGAGATTTTCTTGGGTGGGTGGTACTTCTATATTGTTGAAAGTAGCACAAAGAGGGATGCCGGTCTCCCTGTTAAGGTTGAACGCGGCATCTATTACAGAAAATGCGTCTTGCTGAGAAACAAATATGTCTCCCATTGCATCTTGATTAAACGGTGCAATTCTTGATGTAAAGTATATATCAAAGATATAATCTTTATAATGCTTACAAAACTCTAAAAAATTAAAGTATTGTGCTTCCGTTAATTTTGGGTTGATTGGTAAGCTGAATATTTTTTGCGTCTTCGCAGAAGTCTGGGATTCTTTCATCTCTACTCTCTAGTAATTTATCGACGGAGCTCTGTACTCCTAACGATATATTATGTATCCCTGCTTGGACCATGCCAGCATACTTTGTGGCCATTTGTAGAGCTTCGATTTGATCGCCTTCTGGCATCATAGCAATACTGTCCATATTACCAGATGCAACTCGACCGTAACTTATAATATCCATTGCGGCCTGTTTACCCATACGTGCGATCCAATACTTGCGTTCTTCTTCTGCATTTTCTGCGGCAAACCATTCAAGATCTTCCTCAGTCTTTGCATAGAATTTAACAATCTCTAGGAACGCATTAATTTCACGTTCTGCTTGCAACATTTTACGTTTCCAAATAGTGATATCATAGTCATTTTTATCAATATCTACTTGTAACATTTCTTTAGCAATTTCATCTACCGCTTCAGCTTGGTCGCGTACCCACTTTTTTCGTAGCAATTCTGCTTTTCGAAGGCTTGCTTTAATTTCTTGGTAAGCGTGATAGCGTGATTCGAGCTCCATATAGGCTTGTCGAACTTGACGCCATGGGGTAAGTTGACTGCGGGCTACAAAGTTTTGGCATTGATAGGCAGTCATGCCCATGTTTGAATGTACGGCATAGGTCATGATTTCTTTTTCGAAATCGCCCATGTCGTACCTTTTTAGAAAATCATCATCGATATGTATTTCATTTACATCCGAAGCTACGATATTTTCTATGTTTTTGATGTATGTGTTTGTTTTTTTAGAATTGGAATCCATGTGGCACCTGTGTTTTTCTTATTGTATTATCAGGTCCTTCAGTCCATCCCATTTCTTGTGCTTGTTTAATAGGAACAGCCAATCCGAAGTACCTTTCGTATTGAATATTTATATCCCACACAGTTTGGGCCGCTTTGAAATCGGCTATGACTCTTTGTTGTGCTACGAGCAAATCAGATAGCTGATCCTCATATACTTCTGCTTTTTCTAAAATTTTATTTGCTAATGCTGTTTTATCACGGTTATGTGAAGTTGCTAGATAATCTAAAAACGGTGTACGTGATCCGTTTTGACCTCGGTTAGTCAACCATTCACGGGCTTCGTGTTTTTGTGTTTCCCATGATGCTTGCTCTAATTTACCGCTCGGAGCCATTGTCATGTATCTGCGCTCAAACTCATCTTCAACAGTTTCTTTTGCAAACAAGAACATAAAATCTCGAACATCTTTTACGATATCATCTGTGATTGCTACTTCTAGTTTGAATCCCGCATCTAAGTTTTGTGTTGGAGAAATACCATCCGGTCCGTGTGCTCTATCTTCTGTATTTGAGATCCAAACTTTACCTGCGGCTCGATAGTCTGCAAAGAATTGTTTTCCATTTCGAGCCATACTTTCAGAGATAAAATTAATTTTTGCTCTAGGCCAGGTATAATGTAGCGTATCATACAAATGCTTGCTCATTGCTACACATTGTACATTGAACAATGAATATAATTCTTCGCAATACATTGCAGGATCGTTGTGGATGCTTTCAAACAATGAGTTAGGTAATACATGATCTCCTACTATCATGTATATTATTTCGGTATTCACAAAAGGATTTACATCATACGTTGGATCGCCGCTGTACAATGCCGGTGGTAATGCTTCTACGTTTGGATATACTGATACATCCCAAAAGTCTACTGAATACTCTACTTCTCGATTATTTGGATTGTTATCTGGCATATTAAACTCCTGGACGTCCTGAACTTGCTACCGTTGCCGCCGCAGAAACTGCGTGACCTGAACTTGCACCATAGTGCCCTTTATTACGTGTTGCCGCTGGCATACGTGTTTGTGCGTTGTTGTTATAAGTTGTCTTATCGCACTTGTTATTCTGCTGACCGTCATAGTTACCAGTCATATAACCCCAATCTTGTCCTGCCATCATAACGTCTTCTCCATATGCTGATATCTGTGAGAAGTAAGCAATAGCTGAACCAGACGTTTCGTTAAACTGCACACGACCTTGCTGTACGTTGTTACCTGTACCGCTGTAATGCCAGCCATACTTGGTGCTTAACAATTTCATAAATCCGTCTGGAGTAAACTGTGTTGGAGAACCAAACCAGCTGTCATTTGAATGATAAATGCCTGACGAACCGCCACCGATTGAGAACCAAGAAATTTCTTGACCGCCACAACCAGAAGTTGGGCCACCTCCACGATTGTTACCAGTAGTAGTATACATAACTTCTGATGGAAAGTGCATTTTTTCTGTTGAGCTTGGGCCACCGCCTGTGCAATATCCATATTGATAAGTTGCCGCGCTTGTTGCTCCCTGAGCTCGACGTGCAACTGACATGTCCCAGCCGCCCACAGTACCATAGCCCATAACTGCTTGCGGATCGTCACCTACATAACCGAATGAATAAGGACTAAATGTTCCGCCTGTCTTACTGCGATTCAAACCTGTGTACAGGTTAAAACTGTCAGTGTGGCTGTTTGCGCCGCCGAAGCCGTTGTTTGTACCTAAAGAGTAACCATTGTAATCACTAAAGAAACCGTCCATGTAGTCGCCGGTGTACATCAACTGCTCACCGCAATAGTAGGTAATGTCTGTTGAATGCCATGTCTTGTTAAGAGCACGCCATGCATTACCGCCCTTGTATCCAGCCGCACTAAATCCGTGTGTTAGGACACTACGGTATCTATAACCTGCTTGTGGATTACCCGATGGGCTACCTGGATAAGTCCAGAATGCGTTGGTTCCGTCAGTTACTAAGGTTGCTCCGCGACAGTAAGTATCCGAGCTGGGTAGCGGATAAATGCCCGGAATAATGTTAGTGTTACCAATGTATAATGCCATGTTAGTGTCCTCTTGTTACTATTATTTATTTAAGTAGCCCTGCTACTAATGCTTTTAACTGCGCAATTTCTTCTTTTAACTGCGCAATTTCGTCTGAATGTTCGTTGTGTCCTGCTATTACTAACGGTACTAATTTTTCGTATTGTACAGTTAGATAGTTTTCTCCGGACTTAGATAGACCGTTTTCGTCTACATCTAATGGTGCTATTCCCACAGCTTGTGGTTGTACTGCCTGTACCTGTGCCGCGTTCACACCAACTTGTTCACGGGTGGATTTTTGTCCTAGGCTAAGAGCCAGCTCGTTGTTTACATAGATAAATGTATCGAGCGTTTTAAGTTTTGCACTTGCACTGGTTAAAGGAGCAAGAACTGTTTTTAACCTAATATCAGAAGTATTAGTGTAAAGGTCGCTGGTCACATATAGTAAACCGTTAACCTGTATTGCGCCAGTACCGCTAGATTGTAGTGTGTTGTTTCCCGAACGATACAGATACCATTCGCCGCCACCATTACCACGCAAATACGTACCAGTACCGTAATTGTAGGTACCAAAGAATAAACTACCACCGCTTGTGACGTTAATATCGCCCGAACCATTAACCTGTAAACATACGCCGCCGCCTACTGCCGCTGAGTTGTTGTTTAGAGTCAATGCACCTGATGCCGCACCAGTGATAGTATGTGTAACACCAGTTGCGCTAACAGTAAGCTGACCTGACCCGTTAATGGTTGTAAAGTTACCTGAGTATGCTGTAACACCTGAACCAATTGGTCCCTGGAATGTTGTTGTAGCAATGTGTGTTGGGCAAGATAATGTAGTAGTACCTGGATTATAAGTTAGTGATGCGCTATTAACGTTTAGCGTTGTGATAGCACCACTTACTGAGTTTGTAAATGTTGGATAATAGGTAGCGTTGGTTGTAATGTTTGCGACAGTAACACCAGTCTGTGCCCATGCAAGACCAGTACCAGTTGATGTTAGTGCATAACCACTTGTTCCTGCAGATCCACCAATGTATAGTGCTCCGCCTAGTGTTAGACCACTCGCAATGCTTGCTCCGCCTGCTATTGCGAATGCACCTGTACCTGCTGTACCGTTAGCCGCAGTAGTTGAGTTAACTGTAAAGTCACCACTGCCGTTGGCAATTAATCTAATATTGCCTGCACCGTCAGAAATAATAATACCGTTGGCAACAATCGTACCACCAGCATTACCACCGATAATAACTGCGTTGTTGATCGCGGCTCCGATGCTTGTACCAGCACCAAATCCAATCAGGGTATTACTTGCTCCGCTGGTTAGTGCGTTACCTGCATTGTAGCCAATTAAGGTATTTTGATAGCCACCTGCCATCTGGAAACCAGCTTGATATCCGATTGCCGTGTTGTTGTAGAAGCCACCGTTACCTGTACCTAGCGCACGATACCCAATAGCAACGTTATTTTGCATAGCAGTATTGTTGGCTGTGTACATGGCCTGATAACCGATCGCAGTATTATTACCGCCTGTTGCTGTTTGTGCCAATAGTGATTGATAGCCAATCGCAGTATTACCTGCAGAACTTGTTAGAGCATTACCTGCTTGATAACCAATTAATGCGTTCGTACCACCTGTTAATAGTGCGGCTCCTGCACCTGTACCTAGTACTAAGTTTGTTGCAATATTTGAGTTACCTGTACCAATACGCACTCCGCTGTGGAAGGCATCAGCACCGGTTACAAGGCCACCGCCTGCTGATATACCACCGTAGGTAACTATAGCACCAGTGCCCGTTGTTGCGACACCAGATGCAACCGTAATTGCTGTTGATAGTGGTACTAAAATACCAGTTGCTGAAACTGTTAATCCGTTTAACTGTGTAGCAATGGCACCAGCTGATTGACTGGCACTTGATACTAGAAAGTTTAAATTTCCAGACGTTAATTGAACTTGTGCATTAAATCCTGTGCCACTTACATAAGTTGTACCTGCTACGTTATATGAGTTTAGGCCTAGACCTAACGGAAATGTGCTGTTACCGACCTGTATTGCAACTGCTCTTAATGATGCATTGTCATAAAAGTATCCTGCAACGTTTGTTGTTGTTGAAACTGTAATACCGTAGGTAGATCCTGCACCACCAACACCCAAGTTGGCGTTCATGGCGAACGAGCCGCCAATGTTTAAGTTTCCACTAATACCTGCGCCACCAAATACTTGTAGGCTACCAGTTTGTGTATTTGTAGATTGGATTGGGCTCGTTGATGCGCCAATATATGTAATACCGTTGTAAGGTGCAATATTAACTACACCAGTGTCTTGTACAATAACGCTAGGTATACCGCTCTTATCAGTAACTGTAAACAACTGTCCAGCCATGCTGTCAATTACACTTTTTAATTGTCCGTTCGTACCTTCCCATGCTTGTGTGCCGTTATCTAGTACACGGATATATGTAGATGCAGAGCTGGCTGAGCCACCGCCGATGAACCTTATTATCGGCTCAGCTGTACTTGAACCAATGTTTGGCGTTATTAAAATATTACGATCAGTATATGCCATCTCTTATTCCATTGTTCCTATATTTATCGGTCTATTAAATTCCAAAACTTGCTCGATATGCTTGGAAGCATGTTTTTACTTCAAGGTCACTTAGTACTCTGTTGTAAAATAATGTGGGTCCAATGCTACCGTTAGGTGGGCCGCTGTAAAATATCTGGAAGTTACCAGCTATACTTGCAGATCCTGCTACGTTGTTTTGAGCATCTAGTACTCCGTTATAGTAAAGTTTGCTTGTTGCTGTTCCGCCTGCAGAGCCCGTTCCGCTAAAACTTCCTGCCCAGCAATGCCATGTATTCAGTGGTACTGTTGAATTTGAAGTCAAGTCGCCACCTGTTAGGTAAGTTTGCCAACGCATATTTGTCGCATTACCCATGTACAAGTTGGCGGTATTTGAACCAGAAGTATAACCAAATGTTCCGCCTGCCCGGCTTATTAAATTCATAAACTGGATTACAGTATAACCCGAAGTCATGCTTAGTGAATAGGAGTTATTACTGGCGATAGTAAATGCCGCGCCTGGGGTAAAGTAGTTACCCGACCATGCACTTGCAGAGCTCAGTGTTAGCCCCTGATTATCTATTTGATTAAATGCGGCTGTACCTGTGCCTGGATAACATTTTGTGTTACGTGGATCAGCCATGAACGCCAATCCTGAAAGAGGAATAAAAGGTCCTATTGCTACTGACATATTATTTTCCTCCTTCTACGTCTAGTTTGCCAACGTCTTTACGTTCGGCCCATACTGTATAGAAACAGTTGATTTTCTTACTCATGATGTTTTCATTACCAATATAAACTTTGTTGTTTTCAATACGGTCTACATACAGTTTCTGATGCGTACCAATTGGTGTTATATCAACTGTTATTGAACCTTCATCTACTAATGTAGTCCAATAATCAGGTAGTTCAATTACACCACTTGTGCAACGTCCACGTACATAAACTCCGTTCTCTGGTCCTTCTAACGAACCGTATTGTAATTTCTGTCCCGGCTTAGTTGGGTGGTCAATTAAGAAGCTCTTAGCTGTTGCGTATAGTGTACCACCGATGTATACGTTACCTGCAATGCCAACACCGCCGTCAACAATCAATGCACCTGTAGCTGTTGCTGTAGCATTGGTTGTGTTGGTAATTCTTAAAGTATTTCCAACACTCATAGAGCCGTTAATACTGCTCATCAATGTAGCCGCAGTAATTACTGCACTACCACCAACTGTTGCTGTGCTTGCTACATACAAGCTACCACCGGAGTACAAGTTATTTGTAGTTGAAGCAATCGCCGCGCTTGTTGAAGGTGTGTAGTATCCTGCGATATAACCAGACTCTACCTGCGCACCAAATATATAGATACCAAATCCTGCTGTACCTGTGTACGATGTCAAGCTATCGTTGATAACTGTACCACTACCAATCGCTGTGTAGATACCAAATGCTGTTGATGTTACACTTGTTGGTGCCCAAACTGTTAATGAGCAACGATACCAGTTACCTGTACCAACGTATGGAACAAATTCGCAACGTCCTTGTACAGGATACAATGCTCCTGCTGTATTTGCTACTGCGCCTGTTGACAAGTTAAACCATGCTGTATGTGCTTGTCCTGCGATAGTGATGTTAACTGCACCGTATGTACGATCAGCGGATTGCATAAACACGCTAACTGTAATTGGACCAGTTTGACTGATAGTCTGCTGGAAGTAGTGATTACCGTTGGCACTTGTTTCAACAAGTTTAGTGGCATTTAATGTTCCGTCTGGGCTGTATGTGCTACCTGCTTGGTATGTTGCGTTTAACTTACTCCAGTTACCTACTGACCAATCATTGCTGTATACTAATGCGTTGCCGCCTTGTGCATACAATCCTTGTGCAACGTTAGCACCACTTGAAATTTGATTGCCAGATAATTGTAAGTTAGCGCCGCTGTTTAGGAATGTATTCAATCCAATTGATACTGGACCACCGACAAACAAGTCTTTACCAATACCAACACCACCAGTTACGATCTCTGCACCTGTTACTGTTGAAATAGATACTGTTGCACTTGTAACTGCAATGTACGGTGTAGAAGTTGATGATCCGCCTGATCCGCCTCCGCTACCTGTACCAACTAGAGAACCGTTAGCGTAGATGTTACGAGCATAAATGTCGCCAGCAACTCCTAGGCCGCCGGAAATAATTACAGCACCGGTTATAGTGCTTGTGGCACTGGTAACGTTGGTAACTTTAATTTGTCCAGGATGTGTTTGTATACCTGCGCTGTCCCACGAAGCACGTAGGTTACCTTGGCCATCTGCAAGTAGTATATTATTGCTCGATGCGGCAATAGTTGAGCCATCAATACCACCAATTACCACGTTGTAGGCACCGCTGGTAATTGACTTACCTGCTTGGTAACCTAGACCAACGTTTTGATTTCCTGTTGCAACTTGTAGAGCTTGATAACCAACTCCGACTCCTGCGCTTAATGTTGAATTGTTACCTGCACCTGCACTATTACCTACATAGGTATTATATGTGCCAGCGGCAATTAAATTACCGGCATTGTAACCAATTAATGTATTGCCTACACCACTGGTTAATGTGAAACCTGCATTGTTACCAACTAGGGTAGTCTGGGCACCACTTAATGCTGGGCCAGCATAGGCACCAATTACAACGCTTTGTACTGAACTTGTTGAAGATGGATAACCGGCATTGTTACTGTTAAAGAATATTGAACCTTGACCAGCGCCGCCGTCGTCGCCGACTGCAATTTGTGTAGTCTGCCAACGAATTTTGTTAACTGCGGTATTAAAGTTGATGTTACCACCAGTCCAAATATTGCCGCCTACGCCTAGTCCACCGTTAGTAATTTTTACTGCGGCTGTTGTTGTTGAACTTGCGTTCGTTGCATTGATAACTGTTACTAGGCCGCTTAGGTTAGTAATACCTACATGAGTTGTTTGACCACCTACATATAAGTCTTGTGTTATGCCAATGCCACCAGTTGTGTACAATGCACCTGAACCAGTACCTGCGGCATTGGTTCCGTTCTGTATAAACAACGGATTAGTAATTGTACCACCGTTAAACGCACCAGTAAACGATCCAACGTTTTGTGTTGTAACGATCTGATAACCGTTGATCCAGCTGTTGTTAGTTAAGTAGATGCTCTGAGCACCAATACCACCAGTAACTTGTAGTGCGTTACCAGCAATAGTACTTGTACTTGCAATAGCAGAACTGATAAATGTTGTGCCTGTAATGTTGGCTGTGCCACCAACAAACAAGTTACCACCAATACCTGCACCACCGTAAGTTACAATACTTCCGCTCTGAGTACTAATTGCTTGAGTAGCTGTTGCAATAGTAAATGCACCATTACCAAAACGTGCCATTTCGTAGTTGGCGGCATTGGCAAATATCAAGTTACTACCGTAAGTCATTACAGCGTCACCTGCGGCCGCAGTAGCAATAAAGTTACTTGCGGCTCCTGCTACGCCTAATCTCCAGTCTGCATTTGATCCAACACCAGTTCTGGTAATTTGTAAATCAACGTATGATCCTGATGCTCCTGATCTTAATAGGTGATCGTTATTGCCAGTAGCATAGATACCATAACCACTTGCACTTGCACCGTTGATATGTAACTTACCTTGTAGGTTATTGCTTGCGCCAATACCTAAGTTACCGCCTTGTGCGCCACCGTCAATAGTAACACGTAGAGCTTGTGAAGTGCCATTGGTTGTATATAAACCTAGGTAGCCGTTGTTACCACTTGTGGCACCAATACCAGCACCGCCAGCGGCAAAGGTTTGATTTGCGTTCATGAACGCAATACCTGAAGTATCTAATCCAAATAAATCACGACCAGCTTGCCAACGTGGACTTGCTTCAGTTAATTTAATTTCGTAAATTGCCTGTGAGCCGCCTGCGTTTGTGATCTGTACACGTGAGCTATTATATGATCCGGCAACAATGTTACCGTTAACTTCAAGTGCTTGGCCTGGAAGGGCTGTATTAATACCTACGTTGCCGCCAAAGTAACCTTGGCTTGCAACTGTCAAGTTGCCGTTGATACCAGCACCACCAAATACCTGTAGGCTACCAGTCGCTGTGTTACCTAGTGTACCTGCTTGAGCGTAGTTTATACCAATAGCCGCATAGCCGCCTGTATATATATTTCCGCCTAGACCAAGACCGCCATTCTGTACAATCAATGCACCAGTTGTTGTGCTAACTGATTGTGTGGCATTGTTGATTGTCAAGGCCGCATTAATCGTGCCGCCTGAGAAGCTGTTGATATTTGCCGCAGTAATAATCGGGCTTGTACCAATGTAACCTGCTGTGGCAATATATAATGTGTTAGCACCAATACCACCTGCTACACTTAATGCATTATTAGCAATAGTAGTTGTATTTGCGGCAACACTGGCAATGTTAACAATTCCACCAACGTAGACATCTTTAGTAATTGCGGCTCCGCCGTAGTTCACTAACGAACCTGTGTTCAGTGCGGCTGTTGCATTTGTAGTTGAATTGATAATGATAGCATTTGCTACATATCCACCGTTGTATGCGTATGCGCCAATGTTGGCAACAGTAACAATTGGGCTACCGTTGATATAACCGTTTGTATCAATGCTTAGATATTTGGCACCAATACCACCAGGTGTGTAAATTGCATTGCCAGTTGCGGCGGTTAAGTTGAATAAGGTGCTTTGTACTGTTGCAGTATTGCCAACAGTTAAACTCTTACCAACACCTGCTCCGCCGACAACTTGTAGGCTACCTGTTTGTGTAGTTGTTGATTCAACTGCTCCTGAGAACCGAGCAGTTATAGAATATAATGTATTCCACGGTGTTGTGTTATTTCCAAGACTCCAACCACCTGATGTAGAAGGAATAATATTTCCTTGACTTACCCAAGCGTTGATACCATCGAACAACATGGAAGCATAAGGTGCTGTAGTGTTACCAATGTATAAACCAGAGTTAATTGCAAGAGATGCATTACTTGATGATGTGCTTAGATAGATCCCTTTATCACCAGTCTGAATACGTGTACTGTCAATAATAGTTTGTGTACCGTCTACGTACAGATCGCCTGTTAGGTACATGCTACCTAATACGTTTGCATTGCCACCAACCCATAAATTCTTGCCAATACCAACACCACCGGTTACAACGAATGCGCCAGTTTGTGTGTTAATCGAATCTGTTGTGTTGGCAATAGTTAATGCGTTGTTAATCGTACCGCCAGAGAAGCTGTTGATGTTAGCACTCGTAACGATCTGTGCATTTCCAATCCAGCCATCTGTGCTTAGGTACAATGTACTTGCACCAATACCACCCACAACTTGCAGAGCATTTCCGCCAACAGTCGATGTACTGCTTAAATTGCTTCCAACATACAAGCTCTTGGTAATGCTTGCGCCACCAGTTACGGCCAACGCACCTGTGCCTGCGCCTGTCTGATCAGTCGCTGTGCTTAGTGTTAAAGCACCGCCAATTGATAATGGGCTTCCTGCTGAGTTGATTGTAGTTGCTGTTACGTTAGTAGCGATTAAATTACCGTAGAAGTTAGTACCAGCGTAGATGTTACCAACTGCCGATATACCACCAGCTGTTCGGATAGCACCACTCGAGTTGCTTATTGCCTGTGTAGTTGTGTTTACATACAATGCAGTAGTAATTGTACCACCGTTGAATGAGTATGAACCAATGGTGGCCGCTGTAACAACTTTACTGTTGCCTACCCATGCCGCCCCGGTTACGTTTAAGTTACCAAACCAACCGCCACCACTGACCTGCATTGCGTTACTGGCAATGGTCGCAGTACTGAAGCCTGCGGCTGTTGTAATAATATTGTTCTTGGCCGCAAAGTTACCAGTGCTGGTAAATCTTGCCCACTCAGCTGTTGTATTTGTACCAAGGTTGTTATCCCATGCTCCGCCCGCAAATACCAACGGTACTTGACTGCCGGCACTTGTACCACCAGATGCAATCCAATGTTCAAATGTTGCACCGTTATCACCTGAAAACGCGGCAATAGCAATCTTAGAAGTATCGCCCCCAAACAACGAACTGTGTAGTGTGTTGTTGAGACTTACTAGGTTAGTCATTGTGTTGGCATTTTGTATCCAACCAAATGTACCTGCTGAGCTTCCTGATAGATGTATACCGTATTGCGGAGCAGTTACACCAACACCTAATACTGCGCCAATTGCGCTTCCGTTTGGATTATAAGTTGTAATTCTGCCTATTTCATTTTTGTTTTGTATAAACGCCAACGGAATCGCAGTATCTCCGGAACCAATGTTGACTGCATCTAATGTTGCATTAATACCAAAGTAGCCGTCATATGTAGGTGAAATATTAAACGGATCAACGAACTCATAGTATCCGCCTGACCAAATATTGCCGCCTACGCCCAGGCCACCATTAGTAACTTGTAGGGCGCCGGTTGTTGTTGATGTTGCCTGTGTACCGTTATTGATAACCAACGGGTTATTAATTGTACCGCCGGAATAACTGTTGATGTTCTGTGATGTAATGACAGGATAGCCGCCTACCCATGCTTGGTTCTGTACACGCAAGTATCCAAAGCTACCACCACCGACTACCTGTAAAGCATTACCTGCTTGGGTCGCTGTGTTGAATATGCTTGAGCTAATTGTAGCTGTTGTGATCGTAGCTGTACCAGCATTGATTACTTTGAATGTTGAGGAGTTAGCTTGAACACGCAACTCGCCACCAATGTATACGTTGCCACCGATGCCAGCACCACCGTTAGTAATCTGGAATGCACCAGTAATAGTACTTGTTGCCTGTGTAGAACTATTAATGATAATCTGTTTGGTAATGGTTCCACCGTTGAACGCGAACTGATTGATAGTTGCTGTTGTAATTACAACACCGCCGTTAACAGTTGCAATTTGGTTAACCATCAACATGTCGGCATATATACCGCCAGATACTACTAATGCGTTGTCTGTGTTGGTTACTGTTGATTCTAATAAGCTGGTAATATACTGCTGGCCGCCAACAATCAATGTGCTACCAATGCCAACTCCACCAGCTACAGTAAATGCCGCTGTTTGTGTGTTGGTTGCATCAGTTGTGTTAGTGAAAGCAATTTGTTTGCTGTCAGTTGCTGTAACAATTGGACTACCGTTGACCCATGCATCTGGTCCACTAACAGTTAATTGGCCGCCAATGTAGGCTCCGCCTAGCGTTGTTAATGCATTGTATGTATTTGTTAATGTGCTGGTACGATTTGTACCTAGGTATAAGTTTTCACTTGCACTAATGCCGCCAGTAACTTGTAAGCTACCGGTTAATGTATTTGTTGATGAAGTATTGCCAAGCACTTTAATAGTGTTGAAGAAACCATAACTCCATGCATTTGATCCTGTACCTAGTCCAATGCCTAGTCCACTTGGATTAATACCTGCGTTTGAGCTCCAACTGCTTACGCCATCAAATAATAAACTTGCTCGTACTGTTCCTGGCTTACCGACAGCGATACCAGAACCACTGGCCAATATAGCCGATGGTGCGCTGGTGCTAACATATATAATTTTATCGCCTGTTTGGATACTGCTTGAGTTGACTATAGTTTGAGCGCCGTTAACATATAAGTCGCCACTCAAGTATACTGATCCACCGACTACAACATCTTTGCCAATACCAACACCACCTGCTACTGTTAGCGCACCTGTGTTTGTGCTCAGTGAGTTTGTAGTATTAGATAAGTTTAGTGTGTTACCAATCTGGCCGCCAGTGTATTGATTTAGTGTTGCTGTTGTAACAATCAATGCACCATTGATATAACCTTGGTCTGTTAGATATAGGCTTCTTGCTCCAAGTCCGCCATCTGGGGCGGTGATCGCATTGCCTGCAATAGTGCTTGAACTAATTGCAACCGCAGTTGAAGAAATAATGTTGTTGGCAGTAATATTATTACCAGCATAGACGCTGTCGCCTGTAGCAATACCACCAACTGCAACGATAGCACCAGTTATTGTTGATATTGTTAACTGATTATATCTGTAAACTGCCTGACCATCAAAGTTTGAAACACCAGTAACAGTTAATGCACTATCAACAGTTACTAATGCTATCGGGCTTAATTTAATATTATTAAAACTAACAATATCTATTAATCCTGTAGATGCTATTTCTAACGGACCATTTAATGCAGTTATTTGATTGAATGGCGCAAGCAATCTAATTTCGCCGCCGCTTGAGTAATAATTTGAAGCAGTAATGTCACTATAACTTTGTATAGTACCATTGACGATCATGTTGCCTTGTACACCGATACCGCCAGTAACTACTAGGCTACCATTAGTTGGAGTTGTAGATAATACCCCAGAACCAATAGTTGCTGTGTTAGTTACATATAATCTGTTGGCAACACGAGCCGAACCGCCTACATATAAGTCCCCTACGATTCCTGCGCCACCTGATACTTGTAGCGCCCCAGAATTTACAGATGTCGAAGTACTTGTGTTTACGATCTGTACAGGATAGTGTAGTGGTGTTTGACCATCATATGTACCTGCAAAGTTTGCCAAGTTACCAGTGGTAATAATTTCATTAACGCCGATGTAACTCTTGTCAGTTAAGTAAATGCTTCTGGCGCCAATTCCGCCAGTAACTTGTAATGCGTTGCCGCCGATAGTTCCTGTGTTGTATACTGAGCTTGTTGTTATTACAGAACTTGCATTTATATTTTTAATATATGCGCTGTTCCATTGTAGTGCAACAGTACCAATTCCATATGTGCTGTCTGCAAATGGATTTAATCCGCCCTTGCTGACCCAATTTCCTGCGGCGCCTGCTCCGCCATCAAATAATAAACTTGCCCAACGATCATTTTCAATGCCATCATCTTTACCAACAACGATACCAGACTCTGCTGACTGTATAGCACTACCTGTTAAGGTGCTTAAGAAAATTAACTTGTTACCAATATCAACGCTGGTACTGTTGATACTTGTAACAGTTCCTGCAACTTGTAGGCTACCGCCAATTACAACAGTACCGCCGATATAGGCGCCGCCGTTTTGAATGTTTAGTGCATAGGTAGCTGTGCTGGTAATTTGCAACGGACTTGTAACTGCCTGTCCACCAACAAATGAACCAATTGTGCTTGAAGTAACAATCTGTGCACCTGCTATCCAACCTTCTGTACTTAGGTATAAAGAACGTGCGCCAACACCGCCAGTGACTGCTAACGCATTGCCTGCGATTGTTGATGTGCTGTACTCAACATCAGTCATTGTAATTGCTTGAGCCGTTGAACTTCCACGAGCAAGTACCGTATCTAGAGTATCTGTATTACTGATTGTCACTGTACCTGTATTAGCAGATACAAAAATTCCTGACCCAGCCGATACTGTTTGAACACCTAGGTTAACAATATTAATTGTTGCAGTAGTACCAGTTTTAGTTACGCTTGCACCAATATATGCATCAGTTGTAGCTGTAACGTTTGTTAAAACACTACCACCGCCTAGTAGATTTAAGGAGCCACCTATCGTTAAGTTGCCGCCAATACCAACACCACCATCAACAACTAAGGCGCCGGTGTTTGTACTTGTGCTCTGTGCAAGGCTTGTAATACGTAGTGCATTTGGAACAAATCCACCTAGGCTTGATCCAATAGTAGCAGTTGTAACAATCTCGTTACCTGCTGAATAACCTTTACCTGTTAGGTATAGTGTATTTGCACCAATACCACCGTTAGGAACAGTTACCGCATTGTTTAGTATAGAACTTGTTGATCCAGCCGCGCTGTATGTTGTAATTGTACTACCAGCTTGAACTTGTAGTCCAACACCCAGGCCACCACCAACTGTTAGAGCACCTGTATTTGTGCTTGTTGAGTCAGTTAATGCAGGAACAGCAAATGATCCGCTAATTGTTAGGCCGCCGCCAATGGTTGCGCTACTGTTAATCGAAACAATGCCACCTGACGGAGTAATAGAAATTCCACCGCTTAACGCTGATAGGCTATTTCCAGAAATACTTAAATTACCAACACTGATACTTGTTGGAAGAATAGTTGCATAATTGCTTCCATCAGTGATCTGTAATTGATTTAAGCTAGACAGATTAACGTTAGCATTACCAAAACTTACATTACCTGTTTGTTCATTTATTAAGAAGCTGGTGCCAACACGGAAGTTGCCGCCTTGGTCAACAGTTTGGAAGTATACAAGACCGCCGTTAGTTTGAATAACTTCGTTTGCTTGGACAGCAAGGCTATCGTCATTTGAAAAATCTTTGCCTGAGCCAATATGACTCATATTGTAGGCAATTAATTTTAAGTCTGTACCAGTACCGTTAGCAACAACACCTTGTGTACCGTAAACTGATGCAGATCCAATACAGCGTAGTTCTGCGCCAAACTGATGATAATCAGCTAACGTAATACGTGTCGCACTTGCGGCCGCATTTGATATAATATTTTGTGTGCCATTAGCAGAATCAACAAACGCAGTTGACAGATTTCCACCATTGAAGTTCAACATTAATAGTGTTGCAACATCTGATGTTTGTGCAGAAGTCGGAACCGTATATGTTCCGGCAGTATATCTTGCAACATTGCTGATTCTAAAATCGTCAATATAACCGTCGAGACTCTCTCCCGCGGTTGCCACAATACCGCCGATACTTACCGGATCAGTATTGTTTACATTTCCGGTTACTCCGGTTGTGTAGGCGTCAAGTGTACCGTTTAGATATATTCTAAATGTTCCCAAGGCTGCATTTCTAACAAAAGCAACATGGTACCATACACCCGTAGTTAAGGCAGTAATACCAGTGATACTTGCGCCAGCATGAAAGGCATATAACACGTTACCTGAAGTTACACTAAATCTAATACTTGTACCTAAATTTGTACCTTTGTAAAAAATCCGTTGAGCCTTTCCTAGACTGTTTAGATAAATCCATGCCTCTACGGTATAGCTACCTAGGCTACCAAATTGGAAATCACTATCGCTTAGTACTTCTAGATAGTCGCCTGAACCGTCACCTACATAAGAGCTGGTTCCAAATTTCTTTTGAACTGTACTTTGTTTAGCATTGCCATAGGCAGTAACTGTCTTGGCAGCGCGATCTGTGATTGTTTCAAAGCCCCAAACTGGACCTGTTAGATAAACGTATGTTCCGTCAGTGCTGGCAATAGTACCTTGTGCTTTTGTATTGCCGCTTGGATCTTTATAGGTGATTATGTCACCAGCACCAAATGAGCCTGTTATGCCAGAAAGTTTTAATCTTGTCTTACCTGTACCTGCAAAACCTGTTGCGCCTGCTTCGGCCTGAATTGACTTGCTGGCAAAATATGTAAAGCCGTTTAGTAATTCTGCACGAGCACCGTTGGTCATGTATATACCAACCGCATTTGGAACGATAAACGTTGCTTCGTTAAACAACACCGCTGGTTCCAAGCTGGTAGCATCTAATAAACTTGCATCTAGTTTTGCACCGTTACCAGCATCAGTTTGGTTGAATCCAAACGGATCACTTGCACTGGTCACTGAGCCTTTTGTAATAACACTTACACGTTGTATGTAAGGAGACTTTGTAGTGATCTTCGCGCCTGATGTAAATGCAAATCCCGAACCTGGTTTATAGAAATTGGCAATCGTTAAGTCGCTGACTAATACTTCGCCGTTTAGTAGGAAACCATTGTTGGTATTTGAGCCAGACGTTGGTTGAACGATAGTTGAACGGATGCCGGCGCCCTGCACAGTAACGCCTGCTGGTATAGTTAAAGGAAATACTTCAGTGTAGGTGCCAGCCGCAAGATAAACTGTCGTGCCAGTAGTGGCCTGAGTCAATGCATAGGCAAGAGTAGCGTATGCGCTATTTAGACGGAATCCATCGTTAGTATTTTTACCGCTGGTCGCACTTACGTATTTTACGTTAGTTGGATGACTTAATAAATCAACTCCGTTGGCGTTAACTGTGCCCGTTCCTATACTTACTAGATCTAATCCCAGTGTCAGTGCAGAAACTGTGTTAACATAAATTGTGCTACTGAATCGTGCATCGCCTGTAACAGACAATGCTGTTCCGGTATTAAGGAAAGAACCTAATCCTCCAACATTTAATGTAGTTGCAAAGCCAACACCACCCGACACTCGCAATGCACCAGTAGTGGATCCGGTTGATGTTTCTGTACTTGCGATAAACAATGAATTGTTAATCGTACCGCCGGAGAAGCTGTTAATCGTTGATGATGTAACAATCTGTGCGCCGTTGATATAACCAGAATCTGTAATTAATAGTGTCTTGGCACTGATGCCGCCTAGCACTTGTAGCGCATTTGTTGCGGTAAGTGTTGTGCTGGTTGTTTGATTTAAAATTACTACTTGATTGGTTGTAGTATTACCGCGATCTGTTACAGTTTGTAATGTAGATAAATTGCTTAGAACAATATCACCGGTGTAATATGATTGACCGTTCCATGTAACGTTTAGGTCACCTGTTACGCTAACTGTTAGTACACCTCTATTGTAGATATTTGGAACGCCAACCATCATACCGTTGGTTGCTGTAAAGCCACCTGCTCCTGCAATACCAATACCTGCACCAGGTAACAAACCAACGATACCTGTGTTGGTCAGGTTTACTGTTACATACGAACCTGTCACTACTGTTGATACAACTGCGATACCAGATCCAGGGTCGTTTAATGATATTAGAGTAGATGTAAGATTTACGTTGGTAACTACTCGATTGCCAGCATCATATACTGCTTGGGCATTTAAATTGCCTCGAGTAGCAATACCACCAACCGCAGTTAACGCACCAGTAGTAGTACTGGTACTGGCAGTCGGACTTGTTAAGACAAGTTGGCCAGTTTTAAATGTTCCCCATTCGCCCACAAAAGGATTAGGAACATCTTGTGTGCTACCGCCGGGTGCTACGTCTGTTAAGTAAACTAGAGCACCAGTACTTGCTTGACGACCCAAGAAAGCATGATTGTCAAACGTAGTATTTGACCCGGTGTTATAATGTAGTAGAAGACCTCTATCTAAACCGTCATTGATCGCTAACGCTCTATTGTCATATCCTGATCCTAGATCGATAACAGGATCGATGAATACCGTATTAGTTGAGTTAATTGTAACTGTAGTGTAGCTACCTAATACAGTTATTCCGCCTTGAACAAAAAGACTACCACCGATGTTTACGTTTTCGCCAACACCTACACCACCATCAACAACTAGAGCACCTGTTGTTGTGCTTATTGAGCTTGTTGTATTTTGAACACGTAGAGTATTGGTAATAATACCACCAACGTATCTGTTAATGTTGCTGGTAGTAACAACAATCGCGCCACCAATATAACTGGTGTTTGCCACTGTTAATTGTGTGGCTCCGATACTACCTAATACATTTAATGCGTTGTTTAGTGTAGGATCATTACTGATAGCACCGTTATTAATATTAATGGTTTGGTCAGTTGAATTACCGCGTAATAATAACGATTGTAGTGTGCTACCGTCATTGATTGTAACGGTACCGGTGTTGAAATCAACAGTGATATCTGTACCAGCTTGAATATATGTAACACCAACGTTGCTAACTGTAACGTTACCGTTGGGACTATCTACACTGATACCTGTGCCGCCTGTTACAGATATTACACCAGTGTTGGTTGTAATAATTGTTGCAGTATAACCGTTAAAGGTTACTTTTGAAGCTATGCCAGGACCGGGGCTTGCTACTAGATTTGTTAATAGATGTTGTCCATTACCGTAAGCATCGCCAAACAGGTATGTTGTTCCTGTAATTTGTGCATACCCGCCAACGTTTAAGTTGCCGCCGATACCAATACCGCCAGGGCTTGTTAATGCTCCTGAATATGTGCTGGTTGATTGAGTATTTGTGTTGATCGTTAAAGGATCGGTAATGATACCGCCTTTGAAACCATCTGCTTGAGTTAGGATCTGCGAGCCCTTGATTAAACCAATGCCGCCGATATTGATATTCTGTGCGTAAATGCCACCAGTGACCTGTAAGGCATTACCGTCTGGAGTAACTGTTGCTGTGTTTACTGCTGTAGAGAGTATTTTTGTTATACTGCTGACTTGCAATTGACTTGCAAAACTTGAAGTACTTAATACATTTAGTTGTCCGCCGATGGTCGCATTTTGGCCAATGCCTAATCCGCCGGGCGTTACGATTGCACCAGTTTGGGTGCTTGTTGATTGATATTCTGAGCTTGCGGCACGAACCACAAGACCATTTTTGACTATGAAATCGTCATTAGTAGCCATTAGTTTCCCTCTCCACGTCTGGCAAAAATTTGCTTATACGACTATTTACCAAAGAGAGAGAAACTACAGGTTTTATCTACTGAGTGTGGTTCTATGTACTTTAACGACCATTGACACAGGAACGTAGTTTGGTTGCCATGTTAGCTGAACACTTAGCCCGCTTATCACAGCATCAAATGTTCCTAAATCACCAAAGTTGCTGGCCATGCCGTATTCTGATATGTAAACTCCACCTATACTATCATGGTATACAATCAGCTCAGTAACATACATCTTATTGGGCTGTCCAAGCGCAGTATTATCAACAACCTGTATGAAATATTTGGCAGATTGATAGCTTTCGACTGCAAAAGTATCAAGATTAATCTTATTACTTGTTGACAGCGCAGGGCTTGTAAATGTGAATATTTCACTGTTACCAATATTTGCAGTATTACCAATGACGTTTAGCGTATTTTGGACATACAGATCGCCACCAATACCAACACCGCCTACAACCTGTAGCGCACCGCTTTGTGTGCTGTTAGCCGCTGAACTGTCATTTAGCTTGGTCTTGCCGCTGTTGATCTGCAATGCCCATGCATTGTTAATTGTTGTACTGCCATTACCTGCTATCGGTGCATTTCCAATATAGACCGTGGCCGCATTAGTATAGCTTACTGTTCCGCCAGTAGCACTAATTGTAGGAGTGTGGAAATGCGTAACATTAGTTTGGGCAACAGTACCGTTACTGCTATTGTCAGTAAATGTTGCCTGCGCAATGTCTAATGCAACACCATTATTACCCCATGCGCTTCTAGTTACATTTCCTGAACGATATATAGTTCCAGTTGATGTAATGTTTGCACCGTTGATCGATTTAGCGGCAAATATATCACCTGTGAGTCCCAGTCCGCCTTGCAGAGTCAGCGCACCTGTGATAGTGCTTGTGCTTGTTTGGGTACCGTAGACGTTGGTTGCAGGAAGTTGTAATACGCTGTTGATAGATGTTAATGTCAATCCGCCCATGTCAATAGTTGCGGAATTGATGTATAACGTACCCCAACGCTGTGTTGGACTTCCTAGATTATAATATCCACCTGCTAGAGGCAATATAGAACCCATTGTTGATGTGCTTAGTACCGTTAGAGTATTTGCAACTGTAGCACTTCCACCAACATATATATTCTTAGCAAGGCCAATTCCGCCATCAACTATCAATGCACCAGTAGTAGTGCTTGTTGAATTTGTTGTAGAAAGTATGTGTTCCCCAACGATATCAAATGTAGTTGTAGTAGTTCCGTTGATCGCAACAGAAACCTTGTGCTCATTTACATTATCAGTTACAGTAACGTTTGTATTATTAACAAAGATCGCAGGAGGATTTAATCCCAAGTAGCCGCCAAGTGCATAAATCTGGCCGCCTGCATACAAGTTTTGTCCAACTGCAACACCACCAGTAACTGCCAATGCTCCGCTGGCTGTATTAGAAGTTGGTGTTGTACTATCAATTATTATATCTCGAGTTGTAATATTACCACGACCAGTTACCGATTGTAGTGTACTGATATCCCAAATTGTAATATCACCTGATATTGCAGTTACGTTAGTATCTGTGCCTGCTGTAAGACTCGTTACACCTGAGTTTAATAAGAACACAGATCCAGTACTGGTAGTAACTGTAATGCCGCCGCCGATAGTACCAATACTTTGTACACCAACGTTGGTAATAATGATTGAACCAGTAGTTTGATTTACACTTATACCCGCCCCTGCTGTTGCCGCGGTTACACCAATGTTTGTTAGTACAACAGAACCGGTTGATGTACTGGCTTTTAGGCCTAGACCGTTAATTGCTATCGACACTACACCAGTGTTGGTGATAGTTGTTATGCCACTGGTACCGGTGTTTGCAAGACTAATACCAGGACCTGCATCTAAGTTCAAGATACCTGTGTTGGTCATTGTGATGGTTACACCGCCTGATGATGTTGTTACATCACCGACTAAGCCCGGACCAGTAACTAAATGGATGTCAGTTGTAATTGCTCGCCCGTCAACTAGGACTGATTTAGCATTAAGGGCGCCACCAATCCAAACATCTCCGCCAATACCAGCGCCACCGTCATGTACAATCAATGCACCGGTTAGTGTGCTTGTAGCACTTGTACCATTTGTTACAATAACAGGATTGAATACTTCGCCACCGTTATATGCTGTTGCTGTAGTTAGAACATATCCACGTACAATAACGTTTCCGCCAATGTACAGATCTTTAGTAATAGACTGGCCACCGTCAACAATAACTGCACCAGTTGCTGTAGCATTAGCATTTAGTTGGCTACCAAATCTTGCTTGACCGGCGATATAACTTGCGCCGCCAACACCAATACCACCTACGACCTGTAGGTCACCTGATGTTGGACTTGTAGAAGCAATTCCGCCTTCTAAGTTCAATCCAGCAAATACCGCATAACCCAGTGTGCCTGTTGAATTAAAAGGATTTGGAACATCGGTTACACCGCCTGGCCAAATGTTGGTTCTATAAGTTAACTTGCCTGATACGTTATCACGTCCTAAGAATGCGTGAGCATCATATGCAATGTTATTTGAAAGAGTAGTGTTATAATGTATTAACACACCTCTATCAAATCCGTCATTTACTAATAACGGTACGTTATTAATATTTGTTCCTACATCAATAACAGGATCAACAACTGTTAATTGTTGGCTGTTGATAAATGTCGATGTTCCTGATACTGTTAGTTGTCCAGTAATCAGTGTATCGCCTGCTTGTAATGATGTAAATGTAGCGTTGCCACCACTGATACTTGCACCACCAATGTTTAATGTTCCAGTAACTGCAACAGTTCCAGAGAATATAGCATCGCCGCCAACAACTAGACCAGTTTGTGTATTAGTTAAACGGATAGTGCTGGTTGTTGTTGCACCTCTGCTGGTTACAGAAGCCAATGTAGCTGTGCTGTAAACTGTAATGTTGCCAGTTGTAAATGATACTGCTGTGTCAGTTCCTGCTGTTAGACTTAGGACACCTGTGTTTACAAGTGACACAGTACCAGTGCTGGTCGAAGCACTAATGCCAGGACCTGTTTCAATCTTGGTTACGCCAACGTTGCTGATTGTGACATCACCAGTTGCTCTATCAACGACAATACCAGTACCAGCATTTGCTGTTAGAACGCCAGTATTGTTGATTGTGATAGTAGCGGTTGAGCCACCTGATTTATCAGGACTTGATGAAATACCTGGACCGTCAATAATGTCAACAAATGTAACAACACGATTTCCGTTGTCAAATACCTGTGGAGCATTTAATGGGCCGCTTGCTTGAATTGCTCCTGCAATACCAATACCACCTGCAACACTTAGAGCATTGTTTAGATAGTTTGTTGCGCTAGACGCTGTGCTATTAATGTGTACTTTGCCGTTGTTAACCCATACTGCGTATGAATCTGCAATGCTTGTAGTTGCGGTTGTCTTGACTTTAGGAGCATCTTCAATATAGATTGTGTTTGCTTGTGCGTATGCAGAGCCGTATCTTGAATTAATAATTGGCTGGCCGACATAAACGTTGTTTGTATTCGTAAACGAACCAGATGCTTGATTATCTGTATAGACAGCACTGGCTAAGTTAACTGCGATACCGGTCTGTCCCCAGTTGGCAGTTGTAATATCGCCTTCGCGATAAATTGTTCCACCAACATGCAGATCTTGTGCAATTCCCACGCCGCCAATAGTTACGATTGCTCCACTATCTGTTGATACAGAGTTAACGTCTGAGTTGACTGTTAGGCCAGCTGTGTTTAGTGTGGAAGTACTGTATCCAATTTGCAATGGATATATAATTGTACCGCCGTTGAATCCTGTTGGACTTGATGTAGTTAATACTGCCGCACCATTTACAAACAAGTTGCTGACGTTTGCAGTACCGCCAACCCATAATGCACCACTAATACCAACGCCGCCCCGTACTTGTAGCGCACCTGTCATTGTGCTGTATGCACTTGTAGTATTATCAATCAACAACGGATCGCTAATACGTCCACCGTTGAAGTTTGCTAACTGTGTTAGGCCTGCATCTGTATAGATGTTGTGTGCATAGATGTCACCGTTAAATCCTGCACCACCTGAAACAACTAGAGCGCCTGTGCCAGTACTTACAGACTCTGTGCTGTTTCTTATGCGCATTGGTCCGGCTGTAAAGATTGAGCCACCTACTCCCAGGCCACCCGAAAGAACCACTGCTCCAGATGATGGATCTGTTGATGCTTGAGCATTTGAAAACTTAACTTGTCCTGCAAAAAAGCTGGCGCCCGCTACCCCAATACCGCCACTAGATACTACTAATGCATGATTTATAGTTTGCGTTGTATTTGCTAACGGACTACCTAATGTTAATGTACCGCCAAAATAGCTTCCGCCAGTAACGCCAATGCCACCTAGTACTTGCAGGTCACCTGTATTTGTGCTCAGTGCAACCGCTCCGCCGCTTAGTCGTAAGCCACCAAATTGTGCTGTACCAAAACTACCAGTATTCGCAAATTGCGCTGGGAAAGTTTCGTAGCCACCTGGATAAACGTTAACTTTATAAGTTAAAAATCCGGTAGTTACATCACGCCCAACAAATGCATGATTGTCAAATTGAGGGCCGTTACCGGTGCTGTAATGTAACAACATACCACGATCGTATCCGTCATTAACTAACAACGGAGTGTTATCAATACCGGTACCAATGTCAATCACTGGATCAATAATATAAGTGTTCTGCGAATCAACGATTGTTTGTGTACCAGCTACAGTTAGATTACCGTATAGGACTGTGTTGCCATATACACTTAGGTCTTTCTTAACAGCCTGGCCGCCTTCAACATAAATTGCATTATTGCTAAATGTAGCTACATCACTTGCTGTGCTGGTGATATGCAATGCAACGAATGTTGCGGTGAATGATTTGTTAAATGTTAGCTGACCACCTAGGTCCAAGTTGCCACCAACTACAACATCTTTAGCAACACCTACGCCACCGTCAACAACTAGAGCACCTGTTTCTGTACTTACTGAAGTTTGTGTTCCAAGGATGTGGATCTGTTCTGCTCTGATAGTACCGCTGGCGTTTGTGAATATTAGACTTCCGCCTAATACCAAATCTTGTCCAATACCGACACCGCCAGTAACAGTAAATGCTCCTGTAGTTGTGCTGGTTGAATTGGTAGTTGATGTAACTGCTAACGTTGCTACTTTTAAATCGCCGGCTGCGCCACTGAATATTAGTTGACCGCCTAGGGTTAAGTTTCCACCTACACCAACTCCACCGACTACAGTTAACGCACCGGTAGTAGTGCTGGTTGACTGTGAACTAGATGTAACTGATAGCGTACTTAAAGATAAGTTTGTACCCGACCCTTGGAATATTAGTTTGCCACCTAATACTAGATCTTGTCCGATGCCGACTCCACCACTTACAACAAGTCCACCTGTTGTTGTTGACGTTGAATTTGTACTTGTAGTAAACAGTACTTGTCCTTTTGCACGGAAATTATTAACAACAAACTCGTCCGCAAGTCCGCTGAATATTAACTGACCACCTAGAACTAGGTTGCCGCCAATGCCAACACCGCCCGCAACTTGAACAGCACCTGTTGTTGTACTTGTAGATTCTGAGGTTGAAGTTACTAATAATTGATTGTTTGCAGTAAGATTAACAAATGTACCATTCTTAGGAATACTGTTACCAACGTCCATGTTGTTAATGGTACCTTTGGTAGATGGATTAATCGTAACTGTTCCTAGTCCAGTCGGCTGGATGAATACTGTTGCATCAGCTGGACTGATATTTGCCTGACTGTTTACATTCAAACTACCTTGTATGTTTGTTGCACCTCCGACAAATAAGCTCTTCTGGATTCCAACGCCGCCAGTTACTACCACAGCACCGTTTGTAGTTGCTGTTGAGTCAGTTGGGTTGGCAAATGTTGCTGTGTTAGTAGCCGTGAATAAAGTAAATTGACCGGCATTTGGGAGATATTGACCAACTGTTACATTTTCTAAATATTTGCTATAGACAGTTTGGTAAGATGTACTATCAACGATCTCATACCAATTAATTGGGTCAACCCCAACTACCTGTGTTGCCAGGAATGATGTGAAGAATAATCTACCTTCATAGGTTCCGCCTACGATAGGAACAACAATATGTTTTAAACCGTTGGTGTTAACTGCGTCAGTACTTCTTGATAGCACTACGGAGTTAGTTAAGCCTTTACTTGATGCTGTAGAAACTGCACCAGTGATGGTTCCTAATCCAGGATTACTCATCAAGAACGTTGAGCTGTCTAGTATTTGAACAATGGTCGTGTTGTTGCCAACAAACAAACTGGTAAGTGTGCTACCTGCAACTAGACTATTTGCATCACCGATGTTGTAGGTTGTAGCTGTGAAACTATTTTGTGTGTAGTTTATCTGTGTTGTAACTACATTTGTAGCAAATGTTGATGTATAAACATAATAGATACCATTATCTCTTGCATCAGTTTGTGCTCTGACCAAGATACGATCTAGGTAATCTACATGATACCCGTCATATGTTACTGTTGATGTTGATTCGTTAAGTAAAATATTTCCAGTAGTAGCACGTTTGGCTTCTGTTTTAAATCCACTACCTTGAATACCTTGAGGAATGTTAACAGGACCGTTAAGTGTAATCGTACCTGTGCCGCTTGGATTAAGAGTTAGGTCACCAGTTGGTGCTTGTGAAGTAATAGTACCTGTACTAAACGCAATTTGACCAAGTGTGTTTGTATATGTTGCCTGACCATTAGGTCCAATTACTAAGGTGTAACCAGTGTTTGTCGTAGGTGAGGCACCCAAACCAGCCTGTGCTTGGCCTAGACTGATATAGTTGTTGATTACCGTGTAATTAGTGCCTGGACTAATTAATTTTACACGACCGCTTAGTAATGATGGCATCGTTGATTCCTATTATGCGTTGGCTGTTTCTAAGATACTTAGAGTTAATTTTAATGAGCTAACAGTGTCTGCGTATGCCACTACGCTGTCTAAACTCTCGATAATCATTTTACCGGGCAACATGTTTGAAGCATCTTGCGGAGGTATCTGAAATCCTGAAACAATTTCTGTAGTTACGTTTGCCGCCTGCCCTCCGTTGCCCTGTGCATCCGGCAAGACCGGAAGATTCCTATGGTGCGCAAAAGTTACTGCCGCTGTAGTTGCTGTTGTTACGTTGGATACGTTTGCCATCAATACGATTGATGTAACTCCAACAGGTGCTGTATAAACAAATGTATTTGTTTGTGTGGTCAAGACAAAAGTTTTTGTCTTGAATACGTTTAATGGAATTAATGCCATGTTATTTTATCCTTATATTCCTTCAATTGCCAAGATGAACGGTGTCAAATTAGCAAACAATGACTTAGTAAATGTACGTCCTGATAACACACCAGTTGCCTGGCTAATTACCAATCCTGGGCCAATACGGAAGTCACCGTTTTGGTCTGTTGATGTAAAGAATACCTTACCGTTATTCAACTGTATAGTTTCTCTTTCTTGTATTGGATCTGCACGACCAATTTGTGGTAATGCACCGTAGTTAGAACCTGCACCTACATACTCAAACAAGTAGCCAGAAGCTGACATGTATGAACGTTGATAGAAATTCACCAGTGCCTTATCTGAAAATAGTCCTGCATCAGTAATGTTGTCTTCTAATTCTACATAATGATGTGTTCCGGCACGGGCATAGTAACTTTGACCAGCTAATACAGTATTGTAATTGCCGCCACTTACTAAGTCAGCCGCTACAGCATCAATGATATACCCAACGTCACGTTTACATAGTGCTTGATTGTATTCAAATCCGTTATACTTTCCATCAATGTATGTAATTACCTGATTAACTAGAGAAGTCTTTTGTGTTTGGATAATGTTGTATATTCCCTGCAACACAGAAGAAGCTTGCGTTATGTTTGGATATACAATAGCAGGAGCGTAGCTGAGACCATTTTGAATGATGCTGGTTAATATTCCAATCGAGTTAGTTAACGCAGGTAAAGCATTTACACCGGTAGTTATCGAGCCATTGGTGAATTGACTATATGTCGCCTGGTAACTATTCGCGGGATTTTGATTTTGAATTATCTGACCTAGTAGATACAACATGCGATTCCATGCGCCAATTGTTTGTTTTTGTTCATTTGGAATCAATGACGTTGTTCCGTTCCAGTATAATCTTCCAGAGTCAACAGTTTGCCAGTTACCACCGTAGGTTAAATCATATATCAGGGCCTGCAATATATAGCCTATATCTCTACGACAAGCAGTTTGATCGTATGTGAATACATCAAAATTTTGTCCAATGAAAGTAATAGCTTGAGTTGCGATTGAATTTGCATTTGCGTTAATTGCTATTCCGGCCGCACGGGTCGTCGCGTTTACCCAAGTAATACTTGGAGTTGTAATTATAGGTGCTGATCCAGGACCATTACCTACAATATTACTCATTTCTGTGATCAATAATGCCACGGTAGAGCCTGCGTTGGCCCCGTTTATATAAGAACTGTTTTTATATTGAGTAATAATGCCAACTGTCTGATATGATACTAACGGAGACAAGTTAACTATAATGCGCTGGCAAATAGTATTGATGTAGTTAATAGCCGCAACAGTCTGTGTTTCTTCGTTTGGAATAGTACTGACATTGTTATTAGAATTATCAAAATATTGTAAGGCCGCGTCAACACTCATAGAGTTTCCACCATACGTAATATCGTATATGAGTGCTTGCATCAAGTATCCTACATCACGTTTACATTTTGTACGATCATATATAAAACCGCCAGCTGTATAAGTTGTATATACATAAGCTTCTACTTCTGCTTGAATAAATGCAATATTATTTTGTAATAATAAACTTGCACTATCAAACCCAGAAGCAATATTTGAAGGTAATGTGTAGGTTACTGTTGGAGATACACTTACGCCATTTTGTAATATGTCATTGATTGTTGCAATATCAGTATTCAACGTAGTTGTTGCTACAGTACTTACGGTTACCGCAGGTAATAACAATGCATTTGTTTTAATAAAATTAAATGCCGCAATCGTTGCAGATTTTTCATAGGTTAATACATTACCGGCATTGCCAAGATAATATGCTTGGCCCGCCTTTACAGCACGATAATTTGTACCTAATAGTACATCCCAATGTACAGCGTCTAAAATGTAACCCATATCTCTCTTACATTTAACTGCATCATATGTGAATACTGGATATGTATAGTTGATCCATCCAATTAATTCTTCTGTAATAAATTGAATATTGTTATTGATTAAACTAATAGCACCAACAATGCCTGCATCTAATCCTGCAGGAGCAGGCATAGAGTATGCAGGGCCTGCGCCGTCACCGTTGTTGATAATATTTTGAATGTAGATAGCATCTAAGTTAATAACACTAATAGCCGAAGTCACTGTACTAACACCAGCTAATTGGTTGGTGATAGCACCTAGCCTGCTAATTGCATCTGTAGTTTGTGTTTTTTCATTTTCTAAAACATATTTGCTACCTGCAACATTTCTGTTATATGCCTGGCCACTCTTAATAGCTTGATAATTAGATTGGAAAGCAACATCATATGCAAAGCTATCTAGGATGTATCCTAGATCACGCTTACAAGTAGCATGATCATAGACAAAATAAAGACTATTGATATAATTAACAATTTCAGTTTGTAAGAATAATTTGTTTGACCTTAACAACGAAGATGAATCGCTTGCACCTGGTGCTACGATTCCTGTTCTAGCAACCGTAGGTGCTGAACTTGGACCATTGTTAATTATAGTTTCTAATGTTGTAAACAATTGGCCCATTCTCACGGTCGACTGGCCGCCTGTTGCTAGAGCAATATTTGTAAATTGTGTTATTGTTGATTGGAACGCATTGATCAACTTGTTAGTTACAACACTATTTGTTAAACTACTTAGATAGGTAATTGCTTGGATCTCTTCAATCGTTTGATCGTTTCCTTGTTCGGTTCTACTGGCACCAATTAATTTGGTTCCTGGAGTGAAAGGATCTGGTGCTAATGTGCTTCCTCTAATAGTATAATAGGCGTTTCCTGTTACATACATGGTAAAGAAATTAGCATTAGCAACATCTCCACCACCTGCATTAATAGGACTACTTAGCGAAATTGACAGGAAGTTAACGTCTGTAACCACTGTACCTTCAGTTATGTATCGATTTCCAAATAGATCATTGTAGCTACCAAATTGGTCACGTGCATATATGCTTTGACCAATAACAACACCAGTAGTGTCAATACCGTCAATACTGATACTGCCTGCGGTTAGTGTGCTGGTATTAACAATAGCAGAAAGATAACCGGGCAAGCCTTGCGCATTTCGATATGTCTCCGGAACTTCAACTTCCATAACCTGTCCAATGTGCGGACGGTCAGCAGGATCTGGACAGTATACTTCGACTTGTTGATTCTGTGGAAAGAAACCGTTTGGATAGTAAGGCAGGACTGCCGGATTAGTAATCTCACCAAAGAAACTGCGCTTACCGTAGCCTTTAGATACTAGACAGTAGTCGCCAAAGTTGGCGTTCGAGTTAGTAATAGAACAAATACCGCCGTTCTCTACAAGCACAGAAGTACCGCAGAAAATTGTAAACACAGACACCAGCTGTGCATAGCCGTTGTTTGTGATATGGATACCAATACCACCTTGGTTGACCTGAGTAAACGCATCGTAAACAAAAGACTGGATTGGTGAACGATCGCTAATTACGCCACCGTCTACTAGACTTCCGCCAATAGAACCCCATGGATCAACTTTTCGATCGGAATATATATCTGGAACATCTTTATCTTGTAAAGGATAAACTGATGTTTGACCAAAATATATTGTTTGATTAATGCCAGGACCCTGCGTAGGAACATTTAATGTAATTTGATATTCGTTTACACCTACCTGATCAGCCTGTAATACTGTAGATGCTACTTGTGTGTAGTCTGCTGATGTAGGAGATAATGCAGAGAATGTACCAGCACCTTCGTACCCAATTGGACTAAATGCAGGACCCTTAGTAACAATAGTTGTAAATGTATCTATTAATCGATTGATACTGTCAATAGCATAAATGCCGCCACCAAAGTATGTGTTGATAGTTTGAGGAGCATTGCCCAATGCTGTTACTGTTTGATTTTGTACAATCTGTCTTGACAAATCTTTAATATAAGTTAATGCGGCATTAAATTGAGGAAGCTCATCGTAAACAACATTGCGGCCACCAGTCCAGTAGCTTACTCCAGCTTCAATAGTTTTTCTATTGCCGCCTACTAATAAATCTTGGCTGATAGCATCAATAATTAATCCGGTATCACGATAGCACTTTGATTGATCGTAATTAAAACCATTATTGCCTTGATAGTTAGGGAACGAACTGTTAACATACGCAATAACTTCATCTCTAATAAACTGTCTGTTCAAGGTTAATAATGTTTGAGCATTAACGATATTTTGATCTGTATTGCGTTCTAAGCTAATTGGTTGTTTTGTACCTGCGGCAGTTGGTCCGTTGTTTATTATATCTAATAGTAACGCAACCATGGCGTTTAGTGCAGATGCTGTCTCAATAGTTGATGGAGAGTTATTAAATTGTTGAGGTGTTACATTGCCTGAACTAACCTGTATTGGAGAATTAGTAATAATGTCTCCAAGGATTTCGCTCATGCGTTGGTAAGCCGCTAGAGTTTGTTGATTTTCTCCAGGAATGCTTGAAGGACCACTGAATGAATAGTAGTAAACACCGCTGGTGATGGCTTGTCTATTTCCGCCCCACAACAGATCATAACTAACAGAATCGATCATATAGCCAACATCGCGTTTGCATTTGGCCAAGTCGTATGTAAAGTCGCCGTAGTTCTCATTAATCCATGCAACAAGTTCTTGTTGTATAAATTGTCTATTTGCTTGTAGCAAGTCTACTGCATTTCCAACTGCAATATTTGTGCTAGGTGTTAGTGATATTGGAAGTTTTGTTGCCGCAACACTTGGACCATTTGTTATAATGTTAGTAATTGTAGAAATTGATGCTTGCAACGCTGTAACTTCAGCAACAGTAGCCGGTTCTGCATTTGTATACTGAATTGCAGTATTACCTTTACTAGGAGTAATCGCTGTGTTAGTAACAATATTTCCAACTAGGGTTTTTAAATAATTGTATGCCGCAAGCGTTTGTGGTTTCTCTGTTGGAATAGTAGAAGTACTTGCTGAGTAATTATAATAATATGCTCCGCTTTGAATAGCTTGTTTGTTGCCGCCCCATAGTAAGTCAAAGGCTACGCTGGTTACCATATAGCCAATGTCTCTACGGCATTTGGTTTGGTCGTATGTGAATCCAGCTGTCTTTGTTGACTCTACGTAAGCAACCGCTTCTGCTTGCAAATAGGTTAAGTTGGCTACTAATAAATTATAGGCATTTAATGTAGTAGCAACTGTGCTAGATACATATCCATTAGGTACAATTCTGTTTGTAAGATTAACAACACCGTTGGTAATAATATCGGTAATAAGATTGAACTCAGAAGAAAGTGTAGACTGTTCAACTGCTGTACCGTATGCTAGACTTGTGCTGGTTGTTTGAGCAACTGCTGATTGGTATCTAGTACCAGATTTGTTTCCAACTATAATTTTTTGGGCCAGGTCAGATACGTAATTAATAGCATTAGTTGTTGTTGTAACTTCGCCTGGAATAGATGTTGATGTTTGCGCCCAATACTGTAGTCCAGCAAAAGTAGATTGACTGCTTGTAGTTGCAAACATTAAATCTTGACAAATAGTGTCTACGATTAATCCTGTATCTCTAAAACATTTATCTTGATTGTAAACAAAACTTTGTGTCTTAGTAGTTTCAACAAACGCAATAGCTTCAGCTTGGAAATATGCTTTGTTCGCCTGTAATATATTATAAGCGTTTTGTGCATTGGCTGAAGTTATAGCTAATCCGTTTGATACAACTTTATCTGTTATACCAACAGTACCAGTAGTTAAAATATCTGTTATTATTTTAAATTCAGTATCTATCGTACTGGCTTCAGACAATGTAGCAGAAGGTAAATTAATTTGTTGAGTAATTGTACTTTGATAACGTGTCCCAACAGTATTCACTATGGCTTCTTTAGCCATTGTTTTTACGTAATTAATTGCGGCAGTAGTTGTAGTTAATTCGTTAACAATTTGACCTGTGTAACCTGACTGATTCCAATATTGTAATCCTGCAAATCTAGTATTGGTATAGCCGTTAGCAGACCAACCTAAGTCAGTTATAAATCCGTCAACTAACAGCCCAGTATCGCGCGAGCACTTGGCTTGATTGTATTGGAAGCCACCACCATTGTAGGTGTTTTGTGCATACTGCACCATTTCATTTGCAATAAAATCTCTGTTGGCTTCTAGCAATGCATAGGCACGTTGAATATTTTCATTGGTACTTGGAGTCAGGCTAATCGGAGTCAGTGCGGAAGCCACGCTTGGTCCGTTGGTAATAATATTAGATATCTTAGCAATCTTAGCTCTAGCAGAAGTTACTTCTGCGCTGGTTGCTGGCGGAAGATCTATTACCTGATCAATTAAATTATTGGCAGTACGTGCTATAGGTGTTGCTGTAATAATTCCTACAATAATATCACTTAAATGAGTATATGCGGCAATAGTTGCTGTAGTCTCTGCTGGTGTTTGCACAGATGTGACTGCACTATGACTGTAGTAATCAACTCCTGCCATAATACTTTGGCGGTTGCCGCCATACAGACAATCAAAGCTAATAGAGTCGATCATGTATCCAACATCACGTCGGCATTTAGTTTGATCGTAAACAAAATCAGCGGTCTTAGTTGACTCAACATACGCAACTACTTCGTCTTGTATATAAGATTTATTATTTTGTAATTGTGTGTATGCATGAACTACTCTAGGATCGTTTGTTGCTAATCCGCTTGGAATTATTTTATCAGTTATTCCAACAGTACCGTTGTTTAGGATATCTAAAATTAGATCAAAGTTTGTACCAATAGAAGATGCAACTTCAGCAGTACTAGGTGCAACTGTTGTGTCTTGTATAGATGCTGACTGATAGCGAGGGCCCGATGTATCATTTAAAATAATCTTTTGAGCCAAGCTATTTAGATAGGTAATAGAATTAGTTGTAGTAGTTATTTCAGAAGCAATTAATCCTGTATAGCTACTTTGTGACCAATATTGTAAACCAGCAAAATTACTTTGACTGTCTGTTGCAGTTGGGAACAATAAATCTAGTGCAATAGAATCAACAATTAATCCACCATCACGTTGGCACTTGGCTGTGTTAAATGGAAACGTTAAGAATTGTTGATTCAAGTATGTAACAACTTCTTCTTGTATAAATGATCTGTTGGCCTGTAGTAGAATTTCTGCGCTCATGTAATGAGGATCAGGTGCAGAACCTAAGAAACTTGTTGGAGCACTACTTGGACCATTTGTAATAATTGTTGTGATCGTGTCGTATGCATTGTTTAAAGAATCTTGTGCTACAATGCCGCCCGGAAATGAATAGTTAATAACTTGTTGCTGTGTTGCAGTAGATCCTAATAAATTAGGGGCCTGCATGTTAGTAATAATTGAGTTAGTTAACGATTTAACATAGTTAATGGCTCCGACGCTTTGTGTTTCTTGGCCAGCAATAACAGAATTTACTCCGTTAAAATAAGCAAGTCCAGATTCAATAGCTTTAGCATTGCCGCCTACAAGTGCATCAAAACTAACGTTTTCTAAAATAATGCCAACATCTCTTTTGCATTTTTCTTGATTATAAACAAAATTAGGCAAGCTGTTTGTGTAAGCAATAACTTCTGCTTTAATAAAATTCTTATTTGCATTTAATAAAGCATAAGCATTTAACAACCCAGCAGTAGACGTTTGTGTTAGGCTAATAGGTACTAGGCTAGGGGCGCCAGCAGGTCCTACTGTAATTAATCGAGTGATAAGATCAATATTAGAACTGATAGTTGTGGCGGCTGCGGCTGATCCAGGATTGACTGAATCTAGTACTTGCGTTACTTCGCTTTGATAAAATGAAACTAATTGTTGACTTTGAACTACTGCACTTATTACAGATTTCATGTACTGATAAGCCATAGTAGTTTGTTCAATTTCATTAGGAATAGTTGTGGTGTTACTATATCCGTAATAAACTGTACCAGCTTGAATAGCTTGTCTATTTCCGCCTCTTAATAAGTCAAAAGATATACAATCTATGATATATCCTACATCACGTTTACATTTGTCTTTGTCGTAGACAAAACTACCAGGACTAAAAACGTTGATCCATGCAATAGTTTCTGATTTTAGGAAGTTTTTATTTGCCTGTAGTAAATTATAAGCGGCTACAGTACTTGTGTTAGAAGTAATAGTAGTACCATTAGGAATAATCTTGTCAGTAATTCCTGCAGGTCCGTAGGTGATAATATTAGTTACAGTAGTAAACAATGATCCGACACGAGTAGCATCAATAACTGCACCTGCTGGAAGATTAGTTACTTGCGTTAGTGTATTTTGATATGGTGCCGCAATTACAATGTTTCTAACAATCTGCTGTGCAAGACCACTTATGTAATTAAATGCATTTGTAGTTGTTGTTACTTCACTGGCAATCTGTCCAGTGTACGAACCTTGGCTCCAGTATTGAAGACCGGAAAATACTGACTGACTTGTGCCTTGATAGATTAAGTCTAAACCTAACCCGTCTACAATCAATCCAGTATCGCGGGCGCACTTAGTAGAATTGTATTGGAATGGTCCGCCGTATGTTTGATTAACATACGCGATCGTTTGTTCTTGTATAAATGCTTTATTTGCCAATAGTAATGTACGAGCATTTTGGAATCCGGGACTAGGAGGGCCGCCATTAATTGATTGGCCAACATAAACAGATCCTGTACTTAATGTAACAGTAAATGTTGTTGTGTTTGAAGGATATGTTGCTGTGCCAACTGCTTCTGGTATTTGAATAGTTTGGTTAGGTACAAACATTGTACCATCATATAACCAAGGACCTGATTGGTTGGTACAGTTTTGAATGTACGGTGAGTGGAACAGGTCAATCTTTGTTCCGTTAACCTGCGGAGGAAATGCTGTAGCATACGCACCTCTGTTAGTACCCGGAGCATAACCAGGTCCACCTGGAAATCGGCCTGAGCGACCGTTGTACATCATTAGCTGTGCAACATAGCAACCTGACTGAACATGGAATAAGTCTTGGGTCTTATTCATCGGTTCAATAAGTGTTGTACGTAAGTCTGAACCAATTACTGATGTGTATTGTTTCATCAGGATAGGATTATTTTCTCTATAAAGGCCTGGTGCAACTTTAATACTTGTTCCTTCTTTATATAAAGGACTCTTAGTTGCTCCACTTACAGTACGACATGCACGACTTGGATCCATTGCGCCGCCGTCGTTGGTATCGCTACCATCTTCGTTAACGTATAAAACGTTTGATGTTACTGGCGCAGTACCTAGAGGATTTTGACCCCACACACGAATTTCGCCACGCACATTTAATGGGCCGCCTTTTGGTGCTATATCAATACCTTGGCTGGCCAATAGATTAGTAATTGTGCTACCATAGGCTTTTAAATTGCCGGCTTGAACTTGTTGGAAGTAACCGTTCTTCCAGTTGTTAGTTTGAGAGCCAACATTGTAAGTGTTTGGTGTTTTTGGTATTAGGCTTGAAAGAAATTCAGCACCAACTGTTAGTGTGTCAACACCGAGTTGATTACCTAAGACAATGTTTCCATCTGCTGTAATGTTACCAGTAGCGTGTAAGTCACCGTCTACCGTAGTGTCAGCATCTAATTTAATTTCGTTGCCTATGGCAGGCTTTATATGGATGGGACCAAGTGTAGATCCAATAGTTCCGCTACTTGCGGTTTTTGTGATTGTTAGTAGACCAAGCGTAGATGTGTTTAGAACAATTAGACTGCCAACATTGGCTGTTCCATTTACATCTAAATCGTATTGTGGGGAGTTCGTCTTAATACCGATGCGACCTGTTGTCACATCAAGATAGAGCAAGTTGGTTTCAACTGCTAAGTTTACACCGTCACGTAGCAAATTACTTGCAAGTAACGGGCCTGTAATTCGACCTACGGCCATAGAAGCTCCTCAATACACCGTGTTACACGGATAACCACCTTACATTGCGGGTTTACCACAGTATGTTCTGCTGGTAATCAGCATCACATATATTTACCATTAAGTATTAAAAGGAGGATAGAAGCCATCGAAACCAATGAGAGCATATACAGGCTTAGCTGGTACAGGACTAGAAAATACAGCATAAGTTCCTGTTGAAAAATTAAATGTTAAAAATGCTCCAGCATTAACAATACCAAGTGTAGCAGAACTAATGCGTACTGCGTTGGTATTTGTGCTTACACTAAGAACCGTTGTTCCTGGGGCAATACCTACATCGCCGCCCACTGCTGACCCCACTTGTATGTCAATTTTATCAACAAGAGTAATGTTTGTAACTCCTGGATTTGTTACACCGACTGTGGCCTTTGTCTGCACAAAGTCGTTTACCAATGTATAATTTACTGTAGGAACTTGAAATACATTTTCAACATACAACATTACATTTTGAGGCTTAGTTGGATCAATTCTAGTACTTAACGGACCATATATTGAGTCTACATAGTTGCCTATTCCAACTGTTTGGAATTGTACATTGCCTTGTCTGCGAGTTCTTAAAAACTCCCAAGTACCGTTTATATATGCTTCAATTTCATTGAAATCTTTATTGTATCTAATCTGGCCGTTGTTAAAAGTCTCTGCTCGCTGAGCTGTGGATCCAGAAGGTAGTTGCAATTCTGCGCTAGAATCGGTGACTACTTTGCCATCAATTTCGACGACAAAATTTTGACTTGCTGGACGATATTTGTTTAAGACTAGACGTTTAACGAATTTCATTAGGCTGTACTCACACTACTTATTGTCACAGTAATTGCTCCAGCGGCAGTTGATCTAACGCTGATGATATCCTGATCTTCTAAGATAAATTTTTCAGTATCCATTACAAATGATTCTGTAGCAGGAACTGGTACTTGATTGATAATTTGAGTCTGCGGGCCAACAGCAAATCCACTTACTGCTGATACTACATATATATCAATCAATGTGTTAACGATTGTTGAAGTGTTGCAGATAATCATAGTAGTGATTGCATTTTGACCACTTGATTGATATACCTGTGTTGGAGGGTTTCCCGCTACTGTTATTTGTTTGCTTGTTATTGCCATGTCCTGTCCTTAAAATATTAATCCGTAAATAATAGCACGTTTACGAGATATGAATTCGCCCGATGCTAGACTATTTAAGTAATAGATTCCTGTGCCACCTGGTCCTACGATTCCTGTAGTGTAAATCGCAGTTGTGTTTGTGTTTGATATTGGAGGCAGGTTTTGATTTGTAATACGCAATGCTTTACGTAAGATAACAGATCCACTGCCTGTTGGTTCTAAGTATAAGTCAGCCGTTCCACTACCAGACAATGCTGTAATAGTTTGATTGGTAAATGCCAATCCTGGAAATACTACTGATCCTTGACTTATCGTAGCAACGGGCAATTGATTAATACCTAATTCGATATTACTAGGTTGTCCTGTTACACTTATGTCATTTAACTGTACATAAGTTTCAGATCCTGCAGGACCTTGTTTAATTTTTCTAATGTTATCAACAGATGATTGATTAGCCGCAATTTGAATATCGACGTATGCTTTGTTTGGAATATCGTCTTTGTCAATAACTCGAGTTTCATAGTTTGCTGTTCCTGCTACACTGATAACAGCACCGGAATTATCACTGCCAAAAATATTTAATCTTGGATAACCGCCTACTCGAGGAGCAGAATTTTCATCTATGCGGATTGCGTTTATACGTATTGCACTTACGCCGCCTGCGGCTTTGAATTCAAAAATACCTCTTCCGGAAATATCCGAAGTGTGCCATGTAAATCCGTCAAGGCCTGCTGAGTCATTAAACAGCATCGTAGCGGCGTTTGATAAGTTTGCACCATTACCTCGGTCAACAATCAATCCAGAGGTACCTAATGTAACATACGAGTTAGTTTCGCCTGAGTTTAAAATTAACACGTTGTCTCTAATTTCTGCATTAGTAGATGCAACAGTTGTTGTTTTTCCTAATACATTAAGACTACCAGTAATAACCACGGTGCCGGTATTAAGGCCTAAGCCTCCGCTAGGATCTAGCGTAATAGTAGGTGACGCTTGAATTATATAGTTGCCCGGTACGCGAACGACATTTGTAGTCATATGATTATTCCTTTACCCTTTATTTATTTTTACTCGTTGACAAAAATTGACTCGTTTATTGCATCTTCTGTAACAAATTCGGTATCAAAATTTTCTTCAAAAACAAAATAATTGTTAGGGCCTACTTCGAGAACGATTTGATATATCGACATCCCTTCTTTATGGGGACGCATTGGATTACTGCTAAATCTTAACAATACTCCAAATTTTGAATCTTGAAGCATGGTTTTTGTAATAGTAGCACCCCATAAATCTTTAGGACCTCCATAAGATGCTTCATTTTCAATCTTCATATGTCCTTCAACTCCGTAGTGCCCTGCTGAAAGATTTGTTTTATTATCGCTGATAATTTCACCATCATAAATCAAACAAACTGTTTCGTCTATGATCTTTTGATTTCGTTGACTACTAATGTGTAGCGTTATACCTGTTATCGTGTTAGGTAGATTTCCTATGTTAAAATTAGTGCATTTTAAGTAATATGTCTTGTCTAATTTAGGACCACGTGTAGAGTTTGCTACATGTGTTAAGGGTTTCGTTGTGCCAATTACATTATAACTTCCAGACCCAGTCGTTGGGTTATTGAGATTATAATTTAGATTATCGACTATTGTATGATCGCTTTGATCGTTAGTCCAGCTGATGTGCGTCTCAGGATATTCTGCATATTGGACTATTGAACGTGGATGGAAAAATTCTGGCATACCAGTATTTACCTACTGTGCAAGTAAGGCCATTAAATGGAATTTCTGAAAAAGTTTTAGAGTTTCGTTGATTTTTTGTACTTGCTGTTGGCAGTATCTATGCGTAGCTGTGCTATGCGCTCGCCTGTGATCTACTTCTAAATTGCTTAGTTTTGCGATTTCGGGACGCACAGTATCACACAATCGTTTAATATCGTGCTGGAACATTGGTAGCATTTTACCAAGACGTTTAATTTCTGTTTCTACGGAATTCCAGTCGAGACTTGATTTTATTTCTAACATACAAAAAAGGACTCCTAAGAGTCCTTTTAATTAAGCGCCTAATACCATTGCATAGACATCGTCTGCTGTTCCACCTACAGAATTTGTAAGTACAACGCCAGTTGTTGATGTTGAATCGGCATAGTTAATTGAGGCTGATGTGCCTAGAATATACGGATAACGTGCTGTTCCATTCCATACAAAGCGATCAGTAATGCGTGTCGCATAAAACAATACGCCAGTTGGAGTAACTGCTTTAATGAACATTTGACTTGCGGCCAATGTTGGTGCGCTTGAACCGCCAACTAATACGCAGGTAGTTAGTGTTGGTTTTGTTGGATCTGTATCTGCGGCACTTTGACACATGAACTGATAGGCTCCACGCTGTCTAACAATTTGACCGTCTGTTTTCTGCACGGCGGCGGCTGTTTTATAAGTTGTCGAGATTACTAGACTTGTTGTGCCTGATGTGTATCCGCCTGTACCGCCACGATATACAGTAGCACTTGATGTTGTGCTGGCGGCATACGTAAACTGAATTGGACTGATTGTTTGGCCTACTTGTTGGCCATTTGCTCTTGAAATTTTCATACCTTTTGCCATTTTAATTTCTCCTTAATGTATGTGGGTTCTAGCCACTGCGCGGATGGGAACCGCAACAAGTCCGGATTGGACAGTATATTTATTGTGGTCAACAAGAAGGGCTCCTAAGAGCCCTTCTTATTTGCTTTAAAGCCTTGGATTACTTGAAGCTTACGTTGGCAGAAGTAATAGATACTTTGCCTAGGTAGTCAGCGGCGTTACCCAATGATGAAGCTGTATTTGTCAACTCAACATAGCCGTAGCGTGTTAAGAAGCCAACTACTGGTTCAAATGTTGCTGGATCTAGAACAACTCCAGAGCTCATCAACGGAATATAAGGGCAATAGAACGCGGCAGCATCTGCCTCGCTAGGACCTTTATAACCAATTAGAACTTGGTTTGCATCTTGACCTGTATCGCTTAGATATGCGTCAACATAAATGCGCATTGCACCATTCAATGTACCAACAAACTTAGTGTTTGTAGGAGCTTCAAATGTACCTTCTGTGGTACGTGCAAAAGCACTTGTTGTAGCAGACTGAAGAATTGTAAGTGCTTGTGAACTTACAACAGCCCAGTTACCAGCACCACGACGTGTGCGTTGAGCAATCTTGTTAGCAACACGGTTGATCTGAATTGCCAATGCGGCATGTTCGTCACCAACGAATGTAGCTGTACCTGAAACTAATGACTGGTCATATGTTTCTTCGACACTTGCTAAACTACGTAGTGAAGCCAATACTTCTTGGTCGATTTCAGCAGTAATTTCTTGTGCTAAAGCGGCCATGATTTCTGCTTCGATATCAATACCTTGTTGAGCTTGCGCATCTTGAGCGGCTTCGAAAGTCCAACGAGCTGATAGCTTGCGTGACTTGGCTTCGACTGGTGCCTTCAAGATTTGAATGCTCATGCGCTTACCTGGTGTACCTTCCATAGCCGCTGTTGTCTGCGCCTTTGGATATGATGCATCATTGTTACCTGAATAGGCTTGAGCAATTTTGAATGGGCTCAATGCTTCTTCACCAGCTGTAACGTCAGAACCATTGTCTGCGTAACGAACACGTAGAGTATGGATTTGACCAACTGGACCAGTCATTGGTTGTACGCCAACGATTTCGTTAGCAATGACTGTAGGCATAACACGACGAATCACTGGTAGGATTACGCGGTTAAGTGTTGCAACGTTACCTGCAGATGTAGCACCTGCTGTTGCACTTTCAATTAGGTGACGGCGTGTATTTTCCAAGCATGTTTGCATGGAGGCACGACGGTTCCCTTGTAACCCTTCTAATAGGGCTTCTTTGGTTTCTGACCATCTTTCGTTCAGAAGTTGTGACATCATTTTCTCCTTAATTTTACTTTGCTAGACCCGCTAACTTGCGGATGTCTACAATGTTGTCAAAGCCTACCTCAGGCTGATTTTTTACCTCACGATCGCCAGTAACAGTAGTTTGTGTCTTGCTTTCGGCAATAACTTGCTTTTGTTTACGACTTTCGCCTTCCATTACTGCGGGTAGGTATTTGTCGAATGTATTAGCTAATTTTCCAGTCTGTACAGACTCTAACAATTCGCTCATTACACCCTTCTTCTCAGCACTTAAAGGTGCTAATAGTTCGCTCATTACTTTTGCACGTTCCATTAAATCTTTCGTAACGCGGATTTCGCGATCCTTGGATTCTGCAATGGCCTGTACTTTAGCAACGGCTTCCTGTGCTTCGGCAATTTCTTGTTCTTTCTTATCTACAATCTTTAACAATCTACTTGTTTCAGACTTTTCGTTAAGGTACGAATGTTGAAATTCCTGTGCAAATGCTTCAAAAATACGGCGACCAAAATTGCTTGTACGAGCAGATTCGATATCTTCTTTCAACTGATGTAACTCAGTTGTTAGTTGACGACTAACTGTCTCTTTAACAAGATCGGCACTACGCTTGATGAATTCTTTCTTGACTTCTGCAAACTTGCTCTTGGCTTCGCGGACAAGTTTAACTTTCGCTTCAACTATATCTTTCTTGTCTTGTGCAAATTCTGAAATCTCTTTGGCCAATGCGTTGATAACGAATTGTTCCATCTTTTGGAAGTTCTCACTAACCTTTGTACGGTCGTTTTGAAATTCCACAAGTTCTTTGGCTAACTGAGTCATAACAAAAGATTCCATTGTTTTGGAATCAGCTGTCATTCTGCGCTTGTACTCGGCTTTGGTTTCTGCCAATGCTTTGCGATCTTGCGCAAACTCACCTAGCTCTGCGGCTAAGCGTTCGCTTACTAATTTGTCGATTGACTCTACTAACACACCTTTATCGTGTGTATAGCGTTGGGCAAACTCTTCTCTTAGTTGAGCGGTTACTTGGTCGCGATTCTCTTGAATCTTAGTGTTGAAGGCAGATTCTAGATCAGTACGAATTTCTTCGCTAATCACTCCGCTCTCTACTAACTGTTTGAATGCGTCCATTTATTTCTCCTTAGGCTTTAAGGCCACTGATAATACTCAACATCACCTGTTGGAGATGCTTCTGTGCCCTAGGATCTTCTTTCACTTCTTTAGCTACCTGTAATGCACGATATCCGCCACGAGCGTTCATGATATGCTCATAAACGGGTGTTGGGTACGCACCAGGTGCGCTTGGTTGAGCAACTATATCAACTGTGATAATCTCAAACTCGGACACGTTGCCAGAACGATCGTCAACGTTGCCGCTGCCTCTCGAACTAACACCTAGTTTTACTCCGCTTTCGAGCATGACACGAATTAGTTGTCCCATTGGAGTTGGTAAAATTTTCATTTTGCCATATCCGTTCGGACCTTCCATCCACATTTGAGTGATCATATGGGACACACGGTCTAAATTTACTTTAAGGTCATCTGGATGATCAACTTCTCCAAGAACACTATAACCATTCTGAATTTGATCGTTGAGAGTCTTTACAGCGATTTCGATTTCCTTGACTGGATAAACCCGCTGGTTCTGATTGCGAATACCGCCTTGGATAGCAATGCCTTTTAGGTAAAGGCTCTTGCCGTCTTTGTCGTCGCTCTCTACGACCGCATTAGCTTGGTCAAAGCTAAGGTGTTCTCGTAAAAATTGCATCCTAGTAGTCACCTACTTATTAACCTTGTTTGTGGTCAACAACTGACTTAGGGCTACCAACTGATGTTTGACCAGCTTTGTCGCCTGTACCAGATCCTACTGGACCTGCTGTCTTGTTGTTACCTGGATAACCAGCACCTTGCTTGGTTACTGTTTTGATACCGGACTTAACACCGTCAACGTTGTGTGTATTTGGGCTTGTAAACTTGCCTTTGATACCACCAACTAGACCTTCGCCGCCTTTGATATTTGAATCACTTGCAGTTTGGCCTTGAGTAATGTTATGTGCGCTCACGTTGCCGCCACTAGGACGGTTCTTTGGGTTAGCATTAATCGGACCAGCTTTTCCGTCGCCAGCTTCTGTATTGCTTGGCTTGGCTACTGTTTCGCGATATTCGCGTGTTAGTTGACGTGATTCAAAAGGATTTCCGTCGCTTTCTTCGTCTTCTTCGTCTTCTTCGCTGTCGTCAGCATCCATGTCGTCTAGTGCGCCGCCATGTACATCTGGGTCTTCTTCTTCTTCATGCTTTTCGCCCGCCATCAATTTAGCAAATTCTGCTTTTAATTCATCTAGGGCGTCAGCTAGATCTTGTACATCATCAGCAGTTGCTGGAGTACCGTCACCATCAATATCGCCTGGCTCTTCTTCGCCGTCTTCGGCGCCTGGGCCATCTGTATCTGCTGTGTCAGCATTGAAATCATCGGTAGCATCGCCACCCATTTCTCCACCTTCAGCATCGTCCATGCCAAAAGCTTCTTCTACGCTGTCGTCATCTTCTTGTTCTTCTTTTTTGTCTTCGTCTTTATCTTCGTCTTCTTCGGCTTCTTCAGCGATCAAGTTTTCGTAGATATCACGTGACTTTTCTACAACGATCTCATGGAATAGCTCTTCAGCTTTGTCCTTTTCTTCGTTTACGATGTAGTCTAATAGTTGTTCGAATTTATTCATTGCGGGTTTCTCCTGTTGGTTTGTCAAGGGGTGAATAATATATAAGCATATTTAATGCTCACCTATATTAATTATGGGAAATAGGCCAAAAACGACTCTTTTTGGCATTTGGTGACGAAACTTAGTTATGATCTTCCTAAGTTTGTATTGAATTTGTTTAAAATATTTAACTTGTATTTCTATGAATTAAACTATAAGTTTATTACATTGCCGGAGCGGCACCTTCTTCTTCAGTTGGCATCGCATACATCTGGCGTACTACTATTAAATTTTCTTTAGTTTCACGATCTCTAGCTTCGCTTGCTCTACGTAGATCGTTTATTATGCGTAGTGTCAAACGAGTCTTGCGTGTGTCTTTGTCGTGTAGAACTGAAGTTTTATCATCTAAAGGATCGTACCGACCTCTGTCAGACATTTCTTCTTGATCAGGACTAAAATAAATGAATTCGTTTAATAGCATGTCTATATTTACCAGATTACATTGGTCCTTGTGGGGCTCCGCCTTTACCTGCATTTTCCGCGCCAGCGGCTGGTGCCATAGAGGCATTACCTGTTCCGTCTGGGCCGTCTGCTCCTTGCATCTCTGGAGTTCCTAGATCTGACTGTCCTAAACCATCCATATCATCGCCCATGCCACCTGCTGTAATACCAGCTGAGCGCAGTTCTGCAGAAGCACTAATAGGTTTAGTTGTGTCAAGATTTTCTTCTTCCCACATCTCTTGATTTTCTGCAATCTCTTCTTGTTTAAGTCCTAAGAAGCGTTTTAGTGCATAGCGTTTGCTGATAAAGGGTAGAGCAACAATGCTACCAAATGTGTTGATACGTACACCGTCCATCTCTGCTTGGCGATAACTTGCAAAGTTTTGTGGGGGATTAAATGTAACATCAAACAGATTAGGGTCAATGTTAATGCCTTTTGAATACAGGTAAGTTTTAAACTCTGAATCAAATGCGCTATTCATTAAACTCTGCAAACGCTCGCAGTATTTGTTAAAACGTAGTTCTTGAATGTAGGCTGTTCCAACACGGCCGTCATTAAAGTTGCTACCGCCATCGTCTGATCCTGTAGGCAAATAGCTACTAGGAATACGTAAGGCGCGGAACAGTTTGTTTGTAAAATATCGTAAGTCGTCGATCTCACCGAGGTTAGTGCCGCCCGGTAATACATCAACTTTTGATCCACGACCTTCTGCTGTCTGCGGAAAGAAGTAGTCTTCGTTAATCGATAATGGGTTGTAACTACTATCAATTAAGTTACTACCACCACCTGTTAAGCTAGGAATACGTCTTTGGTTAATTTCGTTTTTAACACGTTCAACAAAGCCCATAGCCAAATGGCTTGGCATGTTTCCTACGTCAATGTAGAATACACGACGTTCTGGAGCTCGTTGTATACGATAGATAATAATAGCATCTTCCAGCAGTTCTTTCTGCTTATATACCTTGAAAATGCTCTCTAATAGGCTGTTTCCAAAGGGAAAGTTGTTGTCTAGGCCTTCTGACAGACTAATGTGAATAACGTGTTTTGCATCAACAGGATGTTGATTTTGATTCATTTGGAAACGGTTACCAGCATTTGGAGATGCACCACCTACCATACCGCGTGAACCACCTGCATTGGATGTGCTGAAAGATGAGCCGCCGTGTCCTTGATTTTGACTATTGCTTGGATTAATACTGGTTGCTGTTAATGATTGTAGGTTAATGTTTAGGTCACGGATAACATACTGCTCGGGTTTCTTACCTTCTGATTCATTAACAATAATGCGATCAACCTTAGCAGGATCCACATAAACCCATGCTTGTGTTTCTGGGTCTCGAATAAAAAAGCTGTCGCCATATTTGAATACGTTGCGTACTACTTTAAAGATACGCTTCTGAAATAGATTAAGTTTAGTCCATTGCTGTAGATACTTTTTGAGGATTTTAATTTCTGTAGGAGTAGCTTGATCTTTAAAGTCAAGTTCAAACGGTGTTCCGTTTTCTTCGTTGATCTGCGAGCAAAATTCTGCTAGAATGTCTAAGGCGGCGTTGACTTCTGAGTCGCCGTCCATTGTGTCGTACTGACTGTAACGCTCTAGTCTATTAGGATGTCCAGTGTAAACATCAGGCAAGTAACTGCTGTAGTTTGCACGTTGAGGACTTGCACCTGACTGGCCGCTTATAGGACCAAAGTTGCCTGTCGAAACTGGTGTAAAATATTTTTTCCAACTCATATGTGGTTATACCATTAGTCTGTTTCCGGTAGCCCGGTTAATCATTGTACGCTGATTCTCGGCAATAGTACCGAGTATCTTATTCTGTAATGCTGTAGCTCTATTTAACGTAATTAGATGTTCTACGACTAAATCTGACTGTCCAATTTCTGCCTTAATTGTTGTACCTGCTGATGCTTGTTGTATTCCTTTTGCTAAATTTGTCAGTTGTTCTTCTGTTAGCACAGCTTCTTTACCGTGAAGTTTTACCAATTCTTCTCGTCCAAAATCTTGTAATAATTTTCCAGAGCCTGCTGTACCTGACGCAAATTCTTTTACTTTAAATTCTTTAATACTTTGCATCGACGCATAATCTCCAATACCTAATTCAATTTGATTAGCCTGTGCAAGTGCTTCTTTCTGCTTTTGTCTTTGCGCTTTCTCCATCTCGATGCTATTATCTAGGAATTCCTTTTGCATAGTGCTGTTCGCTTTTCCTATTTCTTGTATTATCTCTGCATGAGTTTTTCCATATTTTTTTGCCATGGCTTCTATCTGAGCGTCGTACATTTTTTCGCCGTTTAAGAATCCCTTAGCCTTCTCGCGTATTTCCTCCGCAAGAGCTAATCGCCCTTCTCTAATTGTTTTGTTTATGTCTGCTAACTCTTCTTTTTCCTTGTCTGTAGTGTTGTTTCCTTTACCTATTAATTCTTGCCTACGCACGGAATCAATGCCTTGCATTGATTCAATCCTTGCTCGACGTCCTAAACTTGCGGCCGCATCACCAAACAATTGTCTACCTAACCAGCTTGTACTAAATGCTTCTAGCATTTTTGCTAACATTCCTTTAAACCAACCACTTAGTTTCTTCCATGCTCCTTCAGGATCATTAAATGCGTATTCAATAAAATCTGCTACTTTTTTCAATGCGTCTTTTATATCAGGTAAGTGATGATTTACTAAATCTTCAAATCTTTTAATAAGTTGTAGTCCTATTTTATTTAGAGATTCTATTATAGGAAGTAGTGCTGTTACTAATCGTTGACCTAGCTGTTTCATAGCAAGATCAACTTTAGCCTGCGCTTCGGCGGCTTTGGCATCAGTTTCTTGCTTTTTACGAGCGTCAACAATCGCTTTTTTAATAGCAGTTTCTTCTTTCATTCCTTGGCTAATGTAATTGTTAGCGGCTTCTTGAATTTCTAAAAGTGCTTTTGCGCCTCCCTCACTACCTTGGCCCATAGCCATAATATTACTTCTAAATTTTTCAAGATCTTTAATATTTGAAGCCATTCCCTTAGCAAACAAATTATCTAACTGAGTAATTGTTTTTGTAGCATCTTTATTATTTTTAACTGCGGCAACCATGTCTTGTAATGATTTTGTCCCCCCAGCCATTGTTGAAATAAATGTTTGACCTTCTTGACTAAACGGTCCTGCAAAACCCATAAACATCGCTTTGATTGCATCAACTCCTCCTTTGCCGCCCATCATTCTTGCACGTTCAACTGCTTGTGTAGCTAATCTTTGTTGTTCTTCTGGCAAACCTGCTAGATACATTTTCCAACTGGCTTCTTGGGCATCTGCTTGCATTTTCTTTTGTATTGCTTCTCTGCTTTCACCAGTTAGTCTTGAAAGGAAATCTAATTCTTTACCATACTCGCCTGCGGCTTTTGCAAGTCGTTTTTGCTCAGATGTTACATCTCTACCTACCTTAAGGCCGTCGCCGGTTGTAGCAATATAGTCTCCAACTAGACCATTTATTTCACTAAAGCTATAACCTAGCCCCATTAAAGTTCCGCCCATTTTACTGTTAATCAATGAGTTATTAATTGCTACTAAATTCTTTGCTCCTGCACTTGCACTACCGCCTAATCGAGCCAATGCATCTTGATTTTTAGAAAACATTGCGGCAAACTCGTCCATGTTTAAACCGAGACCTAATGCCTGCACTCTTAGTCCGCCAAGACTGCTGGTTAATCCAGCGCCTGTTTGGCTTATAGTCCTGTAGGTGTCTATCTGCTTTTCCATGAACTTTTGCGCGGCTCCCAGTAGCTGTGCAAATAGCCCCAGCCCTAAGGGTAAGTCTTTGAATGCCTTAAAGAAATCACTGGCTCGAGCAGTTCCGTCCATTAACGATTCGCCAAACGCGGTTAGATTGCCAATAGTCTTTGTGATACCCCCGACCATGTCCATTAAGAAGCCGCCAGCTAGGTTTGCGGCGCCACCTAAAAATCCTAGGCCACCTCCCTTACTGCCACCTCCACCGTCGGATTGTTTTTCTAGAGCATCTTCAATTTTTTTACTGCTGATACCTGCCTTCTTGGCCATTTCTGCAAGGACAGCACTATCTTTCTGCGCAAGTCTCAACAGGGCGAATAAGGTAGTTTCCGTCGCGGCATTGTTTAACTCTATTGGTTCATTGCCAAATGTACCTTTGACTGTTTCTTTTCCGGCCATGGTTTAAAATTCCTGGTTATGTGCGTAGATAAATAAGTGTATCAGATTGCCATATTATTTATCGGAGTGTAAACATGTCAGAAACAACTGTACAATCAGTAAAAATTAACCCACTGTTAAGCATCTTGCGCCAGCCTAAGATCTATATCAAGCTACCTAGCAGTGGAAAATACTATCCAGAGGGATCTCTTAATGTTAGCATAAACGGAGAATATCCTGTATTCTCAATGACTGCTAAAGATGAGTTAACATTTAAAACGCCCGATGCACTAATGAACGGGCAAGCCCTTGTAGATGTCATACAAAGCTGTATGCCTAATATTGTCAATGCTTGGGAAATCCCACAGATTGACCTAGACTGTATGCTATGTGCTATTCGATTAGCTACCTACGGTAATAAAATGTCATTAAACATAACACACCCGACTATGGACGAGCCTTCAGAATACGAAGTTGATCTACACAACGTTTTAGATTCTTTACAGAACGGAGCTCAATGGGACGATCGATTTGAAATAACTCCTGAGTTAGTTGTTTATATTAAACCTCTAAATTACAAATCGCAAGCAGAAGCACAGATAAGCGAATTTGATACACAACGATTAGTAGCACTTGTTAGAGATGAAAACTTATCAGAAGAAGATAAACTCACTGCATTCAAGTCTGCGTTTAATAAACTAAGTCAAAAGACAATTTCTATTGTTGGTAAGGCAATTTATAAAATTGAAAGTACAGCCGGAGTAGTTGAAGAAGCTGAGTTTATTCAAGAGTTTATTGAAAAATGCGATAGTGCAATCTTTGAAAAGATTAAAGACAGATTGGGATTATTAAACTCTGCTAATAAACTTAAACCCCTGTCAATTGCCAGCACTCCTGAAATGCTAGAAAAAGGTGCTCCAGAGTTTATTGAAGTTCCATTTACATTTGACGAATCAAATTTTTTCGGGTAAGGCTTCTATCTTTAACTAACGAAGAGATCCTTGACTATGTTAACAGAATGGATCGTGAGGTAGAAGCCTTAAAAAACAACTTATATCAAATGTGTTGGTATATGAGAGGCGGAATTACAATTGAACAGTTGTATCTACTAGAGCCTAACGACAGAGTTATTATCAGTAGTATTATTAAGGGTAACTTAGAAACTACCAAAGAAAGCGGCTTGCCTTTCTTTTAAGCCGCGTTTTTATTGCTAGAACCTTTTAGTGCGGCAACTTCAGCTTCGAGATTATCAACACGTTGCGCTAACTTAGCATCCCCACCTTGACTCTTACCGCCCTGCTGTACACTTAATCCGTTTTGACTTTGTTGGCCGTTATTACCTTGACGTTGATTTTGTTGTCCACCGTTCTGCTTCTTCTGCTGAACAACCTGAGCCGCTTCTTGGGCCGCAGTTAGGAATACTTTTTCTAGAGTCTTTTTATCTAACGGAGGAGAATTAGCTTCGTTGATCCTTCCTTCACGCATACCAGGAAGTCCACCAGCCGCATCAGACGCCGCCTGGTCCATTCTATTTTTAACATTAGTAACAGCGTTGCCTACACCTTGTTTAGCGGCATCGTATCCTTGCTTGATCTTAGCACCAGTTCTCTGTAGCATGCCAGGACCTTTTGGAATCCTAGAGGCAGCTCCTGCGGCCTTGACAATTTTCTCTGCACGACTGGTAGGATACTTGTTCGATTGTAACCAATTTTTAACTACAGGCCATGTTGGTTCTTGTCCAGATTGACCTAGGTATTGATTGAATGATGAGTATAATTTATTAGCTACTTCACCTGACTTTAGCTTTCCAGTAGACGCATCGCTACCAAATTTACTCATTACCTTATTGCCAAGTTTATTGAGCATGCCCATAGGAGCTTCATCAATTTTACGGCTTTCCATTACTAATTCAGTTATTTTCATTTTTGCATTCTCCAGCAAGGATATTTATGTTTAATGTTAAAAGTGAACTACGTTCACTTGCTCTTTCGCTAACGCTCAGAGCATTTATATCTTCTTTAGAAGATTTAAGTATTATCTAGATATAATGGTCACACTTAACCCAGAAACGGGTTAAGAAAAAACTTGGCATTATCTGAGTACGCAAGTCACTTAGCGTTGTAGCATTACTGAGGCGGTCATCCGGTACCCCTAGCTACGTCTTGTTATGACGGTAATTAATGTACATACGCTAACATACACATTAATCCGGGGTTTTTCTCCCCTCTTTTTAGCTCTTATTCACTCTATTCAAATATCAAAATCGCGGCAATTACGATCGTCGTCCTGTTAAGGATGGTTGATAAGTGCTCTGTACAGCGCAGAGGCTTCCGTCCCCGTTATTATCCGGTTGTCGCTAGGCACCCGATTTAAGCCGGTGCGAGCATATCCTGTAAGACTGAGCCTAAATTTTGTTGATTATGTGAGAGCCATGGACACGGACTGAGATTTGTCCGTTATAGTAATCTTGTGATTCTAATACTTTGCGGTTGAATTGTTCAAGGGCCTCGATGTAAGAGCATACTGCTTTTGATTTACAATAGTGAAGTATCTCTCGCGTGAAATTTTCTTTGCCTAATTTTAATACGTCTGTGTTTAATTCTAAGTTAGATCCGTAATATTCTTGCCAGTCGCTGTCAATTTTACTACGTATTTTCTTTTTCTTCTTAGTGCCGTTCTTTAACTTTACAGTTTTGTAGGTCGTCTTTGCAAACTTCGCTAATTTTTTGCCTATATATTTTCTGCCTGTAAGATTGTTAGTAATGATGTAAACAAAACCGACACAATCCTCTGGTAGTTCTAAAACTACCATACCATTATAAATCCAATCCATATTACCTTAGACGTGGACCTGTAACAAACAAGCTCATAGATGATCTAGATCCTTTTGTTACTGGGGTAACTCTGTGCGATATGTACGATGGAAAAATTAATACTCCTCCCGGTTCCTTAAAATCAGGAATAGGAATAGGACCGTTTAGAAAAATCTCAAAGTCTCCGCCTTCATAACTTTCTGTACTTAGGTTTACTAACACAGTAAGTTTAATCTGATGAAAGAAACTCAAAGGAAAATCTGTATGCCACCCGTACTCACCGTTGGTATCTGAATTGTACTGATTATAATTTACAGTATCATATTCAGTAAAATCGTAGAGATCAAACCCAAAGTTTTCTTTGTTAACTTTTTTAATTAGATTCAAGATACCACCAACGTGTTCTTGCAATGCAAGGATTGGAACAATACCTACTTCGGCTGTTTTTACAACATTCTTAGCAGGTACGTCTGGTTGATTTTTATCTTGATTCTTAATTAGTATATTTTTTAGTCGAGTGACCTCATCCGGAGAGTAAAATCCCTTTACAAAAAAATAATTGAATCGCATTTAGGCTACCTTAGCTTCTTTGCGGGCATTCTTTTCTGCTGTGATTTCGTTGCGGCGAGCTTTGATCAACTTGCCTAACTCTGCTAGAGCTTTGCGAGCACGAGTACCAGCGGCGCTGTTACCTTTTTCAAACTTTGTATCTTCTGCTTCCCATGCTGTTACAGCATCTTTAATTGATTGAATTGAATCTGACATTATTGTTCCTTATGTTCTCTGTTCCATTTTTGTCGCTTGCGTTGCTTGGATTCCTTCATAGCGTCGTTTGCGGTAGCCCACATTTCGTGTTGTACCTTACGCATCTCTTTGAGAATCTTTCGCAATGCTGTAGTCTTTTCTAGCGACTGACTTCTAACCCATGACGTATATGCGTTGTGATAGTCTACCAACAACGAAATATATCTTTCATGTAGTTCTATGTACTGATTTAGCTTCATGCCTCTACGTAGTCAACATCGTTTGAGTAACTGGTAAATCCGTTCTCTTTAATCACATGAAGCACGTTGTTAACTCGCCCAATTAGCTCGTCTTTATGACTGATCAAGTAGATATTCTTATTGCGCTCACGGGCCATCTTCTTAAGAACTGCAAGTCCTGCTTCAACTCCTGCCGCATCCATGCCTGCATCGATAAGTTCGTCAATAAACAACAAGTTTACGTGCTGGTACAAGTTTTCCCAAACATCACGGAACGCCCAACTCAATCCTAAGATTAGTCTATTGCGCTCACCACGGCTCAAGTTGTCAAAGTCCAGATCCTGCCCTAGCTGTGTAATTTCAACAGTTAGGTCATTTTGGAATACAACAGCGTGTGGCAAACCAATTTTATCGATATAGTACCCTAGGCGCTTGTTCAAGAAGGTTAAGTTTTGATCAATAATCTTTTTACGGATAAACGAATCCTTGTTTGTTAACAGTTTGTATAGGAATTCTTGATGATCTTTAAATTTAGTTAACGAATTAATAGAGTTCCAATCGAGTTCCTGTAGTGCAGTTTGCTTTAGTTCTTCAATTTGTTCTACGTAGGGATTTGGCTCAACTACTTTAGTTTCCAGTGCTTTTTCTAAATTAGCAAGATTGTTCTTGTGTCCAAGTGCTTCCTGTAAAGTCTCATAAAAAGTTGTTGGCTTTTTATCTAACTCACCGATCGCTTTGATTTCTTTTTGTATCTTGTTAAAGTCTTTAGTAACTTTATCAAAGTATGTGTTGGCTTCAGCTAAGTGCGTAGTAGCCTCAGCAGTCATTTCTCCGTGTTTGTGATCATGGAGCTCTTGTTCACAAGCGTGGCAAGTTTTATTAGCAAGTTTTTCTAGCTCACCTGCGTACTTCTTTACACTTTTTTCAGCTTGCCCTACTGCGGATTCTAACGTAGCACGTTGTTTGTTAAGATCTCTAATCTTGTTATTGTTTTCAGTCCACAATTTAAGTTCCTCATGCAGGCTAATTTCTAATTCAATGTCTACAGAACTTAATTGTACAATAGCCTTACCTAGTCCTTCTAAGTCATTATCTTTCTTAGATTCCCATGCTGAACTCTTAATTCCTAGGCTATCGATGCTCTTTTGAACGTTTTCGTTAGCAGTCTTAGTAGCTTCAATCTTTGCAGACTCTGCAATAATAGCGTCTTTTGTGTCTTTCATTTGAGTTTTAAGGCTTTCTGCCTTCTCTGAAAGCAGAGTTATGCCTAATAGTTGCTCAATGATCTCACGTTGTTCTGCCGCTTTAAGACTCAAAAAAGGTTCAGTATATGTGTTCAAAGCCACCAAATGCTTGAACATTAGCGGGCTCATGCCTAGTAATTGTTCTATGTGTTTCTGCGTTTCACGGCTGTCGCCCTGCGCATCATCTTCGACATCCTCTGATTTCTGTTCCTGATCATTGACGTAAAACTTTAAAATGTTAGGCTTACGACCGCGCTCAATGCGATAAGAAATGCCATTTACGTCAAACTCAACAGTAACCAACATGCCCTTGCCGTTGGTTTTATTAATCAAGTTCTCTTTGCGGATGTTAGTTAGTGCATTTCCGTAGAGCGCATAGCACAATGCGTTAACGATAGTAGTCTTACCCGTACCGTTACGGCTTCCGCTGTCGTCTCCACCTAGGTCTAAGTTCTCACCTAACACTAGAGTCAAGTGCTCTTTATCAAAATCAACTGCTTGCGTTTGATTGCCTACACTAAGAAAGTTTTTAACTGTGATGTTTTTTATTTTAAATGTCATAGATTATGATAAATGTCCAACAATAGTTTTTGTTCAAACTGATCAGACTCGATATTAATCAACTGCTCAGTAACAATTTGGTCCACTGATTCAAATTTTGCATCAGCTGAATCGTCAATCACACCTTCGATGGTGGTCTTTTCTTGTATAAGACTCATTTCTCGTATGTTGTAATTGCTACTAAAGTCTTCTTTGATAAAATTCGCTTCTTCAAATGTGATCGGAAGGTCAAGATTTACTCTAAGATACATCTTACTCTTGAGAACATCATCTTTACGGTCAATTAGATCTGATAATTTAATAGTTCTAAACTTAGGAGCGTCTTCCCAGATGTGATATTCGGGCTTGCCTCCCCATGCTAATATCATCATGCCTCTGTCATCATCCCATGCATCTGAATAGTTGTGGGGAAATGCGTTACCAATGTAGACAATATTGTTATTAGATTGTCGCTTATGGAAGTGTCCACTGAACACGTAGTCTGGCCCAGCGAAATCCTCCCTGCGTAGCTCTCCGTGGTCGGGCATCTGTACCATTGCGTTCATATAGAACAATGGAAGCTCAAAGTGACCAAAGACATATTTGCTTTTTAGCTCTCGCATGGTCTTCCACTCGTCGCCTACCAGCCACGGAACAAGGGTAACCTCATCCATAGTTGTGATGCTGTCTACAACTGTAACACCCGGAATGTGACGACCAAATGCACTCGAGTGTATCTCACGTTTGTCTTTATAAAAGAGGTCGTGGTTTCCAGGAAACCAAAAGAACTGTTCAAATGCGGCGCCTAGCTTTTCCAGGCAACGTATTGACGTATCTAGTGTAATTAGATTAATACTGTTTCTATTGTGATGCCAGTCTCCAAGGAAGATACAGGTTTCTGCACCTTCCTCTTTGGCTTTTGCAATAAACCAATCTACAAATTCTTCACAATCCTGATTATGAGTAGCAGAGTTTGACTTCAACCCAAAATGGATGTCAGTGAAACACGCTACTTTCTTAAAAAGTCCCATACGATCTCCTATCTTTTATTTTAACAAAAAAGCAGTGGTAAATCAAGTGATTTCTTTGCCACTTGTAGTTTCTGCTTCCTCTTCTTCGATAGGATCTTCTTCGCTCTTTGGCATGCGCATATTTTTGTATAGTTCTGCTTGACGAGCAATCTCTTCTGCAAACTCTTGACTGTACTGTCTTGTCATAGAAGGGGTTAAACCGTTTTCTTCTAACATATCGTCTCGAATGTTTTGATTCTTCTTTTCAATGTTTAGGATACGAGTAAAACTGTTAGTCACTGCGGCAGTATAGTAAGCAAATGGGTTTTCGGATTTGCTCTCATCAAACTGCAATCCAATCTGACTTAACTGTAGGATCGCTTGCCCCTTCATCTCGTCAATGTAAGTATACCCGCGCCAGTTGCTACGTTGTGCGTACCGTTCGCTTAGTTTAATATACATCTTGCCTAAGTTCTCAGTAATGCGACCGTGGTCTTTGCTAAACTTACCGGTCTTAACTCCGCCCTTCCAGTGACTCTTGCCTACACACTCTAAGTTACCTTGATCGTCATATTTCCAATGTTGGAAAGGAGGAAAGTTAACTTTGTCGTGACTATCTGCTGTGGTCTTTGTAGTCTTTTTACGACCCGGTGCTAATGGAATATGCTCAAATGTCATAATGCGTATGACAACATCTTCTTTAGGAATCGTTTTGTAATCTGGGGTAACTTCTGCAAGTTTAGTCTTCTTGTCACCTGAAATTCTTAATGCGTTAAATGCTTCAATGCCAAGTCGCTTTGCTCTTGCACGTTTAGCATCTGCTACTGTGCGAATATTAATTTTGTCTAAGTTTGTAAGTATGATATCATATTGATGATATTCTGCTTTTGTAAAACTGCAAAAACTTACTTTACTTTTGTGTATCTCTGCCAATAAATCTCTATTGTTTAGATACTTGACTTTTCTTGTTGTTATTATTGATGTCATGTATAGGATCTCCCAGTACTATTATAGCAGAAAAAAGTAAGAAGTCAAGACTTTTATTATCTACGTATATTATTTATCAGGGTAAATAACTGGTAAAGGAAAAACATATGGCAGAAACTACCGAAGGAAAAGTGTTTGTAAAAACTATGGCAGGTAAAGACTTAGCGTCGCCAGTGCCAGCCGGCCCCGCTTCTGTAGCCTGGAGCGGAAACAAAGTACAGGACATTAGAGTAAAGCTATGTGTTCCGGATATGTATACTTACGGTACACTAGGTGGAGGCCCGTCATTAAGAGGTCAAAGACCTTTCGAGGATATTGGTGGCCCTGGTTCTCGCGGCCAAGGCGTCGGCCATCCTGGCGGAATTATATTTCCTTTTACACCAACGATTAGCTACACTAATCAAGCATCATATACTAATCTTGCACCAACACATTCAAATTTCAACAATTATTTTTTTAAAAATGCACAAACTGGTGCAATACAGATCACAGGAAAATTTACCTGTCAAAATGAATATGAAGGGTCGTTAATATTAGCGGTTCAGCATTTGTTAAGAACTCTAACAAAAATGCGCTGGGGAGATGACATCGGTGCAGGTTCTCCTCCGCCTGTATGCAGATTATTAGCCTACGGTAACAGTATGTTACATAAAGTGCCTGTAGTAGTACAAAGTTGGAAAATTGATTATCCTGATAGCGTTGATTATATTCAAGTAGGTGATGGCATTACAGATTATGGTACAAACTTTGTTCCAGTTAACTGTTCTCTTACACTAGAGTTATTGCCCGTATACAGCAGAGCACAACAGTTAGCCTACTCAGTTGATAAATTTGCAAACGGTAAATTAGCAGATAAAGGATATCTATAAAATGGCAAATATTACCTATAGCAAAGCAAGTCCTTATTATAATACTCCTTTAAAAGGCGATCATCTAGACATAATGAGTATTCGAGATATTCCTGCACTCAAAGATGATGTCTTGTTTACAGTAACATCACAGTACAAGCATCGTCCGGATTTATTAGCATTTGATATATATCAGAATGAACAACTGTGGTGGGTGTTTGCTATGCGTAATAAAGATGTTGTTAGAGATCCAGTATACGATATGATCCCTGGTATTAAAATTTTTATTCCGCAACTTTCAACAATCAATAAAGCATTGGGATTGTAAAATGGCGGATACGTTTTATTTAAACACAGGTAGTACGTTTACATCGGTGGGTGCAACAAACCCATTAAACAACTACAGCTCGTACAATTATGTGTTTACTCTTGCGGTGCTAACTCAAGACCAATTCAACAGCACTTCTTATCTTGCAAAATCTCCCCAATTGGAACATGTAATTTTTAAAACTTCAGGTAAAGGCACTAAAGGAATTACTGATAAAGAATTATTTGATTACAGTAGTGCGCCTGCAGAAAGCAGAGATGCTGACGCACAACCTGGTGGATACTATGGTAACAAAGTACCTAAAAATGAAGAGTTAAAACAATTAGTAGATGAATTTAATAAGAACGGTACAGGTAGATACGACCTATTTGTAGAAAGTCTTGAAATGAACGGCCCTTGGAAATTAACAGAGGGTGCTGTTGTAACACAGATTCAAATGACAGTGATAGAACCACTTAGTATGAGCGGGTTCCTTGAGTCGTTACGAGTTAATTGTCTTGCCGCAGGATATGAGTCCCATGTCGGTGTACCGCTATGTCTAAAGATAGAATTCTGGGGCTGGAACGACACTACTGGTAAGGCTGAAAAAGTACCAAGGTCTGAAAGATATTGGACAGTTGGTTTAAACAATGTTCAAATTACCTCCGACGAGCGGGGAACAAGCTATAGATGTGGGTTTGTTAATATGAATGCAAACGTACTGGGCATGGATGCAGACGTTCCAGTAACTTTAAAGATGAAGGGCAAAAAAATTGGAGACATGCTCACAAGCCTGTTAAAAGAAGTAGAAGACGCTAAGAAGAAAGGTAACGATTCTGAAGGAGCGAAGATTTTTAATTCATACGAAATTAAATTCTTACCAGTAAAAGCACCTGACGGATCATCAGAAACTTTTACAATAGAAGATAAAGAAATTAATGATTTTCTAAGAGCAAACAACATGTTTGAATTTGCGGCCCCAACTGATGCAACAAAGAAAAACAATTATAAATTTGTAGATAATAAAGTTACTGCGGTTAAGTATGACCCAGCAGGCGGAACAATTTCTGTTAGAGCAGGAACTAAGATTTTTGATATCATAGATGCTGTTATCAGAGATAGTGCATACACTAAAGATTTTATTGATAACAAAGATAAATGGAAAGGCAAATATAAAGGAAAGGTTCCTTGGTATAGAGTTTATGTTACTACAAAACTAAAAGAAAAAGTAAATCCTAAAGAAGATCGCCCTGCCTACACTATTACATACGAGGTTCGCCCGTACTGGATACACTATTCACGATTACCTGAAGAATTTGGATCATGGGATCCTGAAGGAATACGAAAAACACTATCTAGAACATACAACTACATCTACACTGGAAAAAATGTTGACCTATTAGATTTTAGAATTAGTTTTAATGCATTGTATTTGCAGGAGCGGCCTTATAAATTAGGTGTGCAAGATAGGTCTGCAACAGCACTGGGAGCTTCTCCTTCTAATACGGTGCAAGTGAAAGCTGGCAATCAACAGACGAAAGATCCTAGTGTAGTAGTTAACACGGCTCCTGCAATCGCAGGCAACACAAGTAAGAGTGGACTAGATGGAAAACCAATACAAATATCACCGTACCTTCAATTAGCCCAAGCGATTCAAAATCAGTTACTTGATAACAACGAAATGCAAGGAATGACCTGCAAAGTTATTGGAGATCCTTACTACCTAGTAACCTCGGGTATGAGCAATGTTGAACCTGTGTTTGAAAATGAAACTCAAAATAAAAACGGAGAAGCTCCGTGGTTGGATGGTGAGATTTATATAAGCATTGATTTTAAAAATCCTAGAGATTATCGTGCAGACGGGTTTATGGATTTTGGTGGAGAAACTATAGATCATTTCAGTGGAATATTTGGAGTACGATCTATAGACCATCATTTTAGAGATGGCGAATTTACACAAACGTTACATCTATGGAGATTAGCAGGCCAGCAACCTTCTAAGAAGGTGACGCCTTCGATACCTTTTAAAGCCATACCGGAGCCAGGCCAACAGCAAACAAAAGATTCTGCGCCTGCATCAGTTAACACGTACGGTGCTAAAAAAGCAGTTGCAGATTTAAACAAAATTTTAAATCCTCAAATTCCTAACTTTGGAACAGCCGGACTAATGAATTCTCTAAATGGATTGTTTAACAAAGCAACAAATACCTTGCAGTCTTCGGTTGCAAGAATAGATGCGGCCGCCGCAGAAACACTGGGAGCAGTTCAGGGATTACTTGCTCCCCTACAGACAATCGCTTCAGTAGGTATGCAAATTGGTGGCCTAGTTGCAGTTGCAGATGCACTATTAAACGATCCAGGTGCTCCGGCAGTTGGACAGAGCCTAACAGGATATAACCCCTATACAAACGGGATACCTTTGCAAACTACTACACTCCCTGCACCAAGCAGTACCGCACAAAATCAAGCAAACCAGTATGCTCAGTCAAATATTATTTCCAGCTTTGTTCAGGATACTAATAATCTTTACACGTTGGAAACAAACTATAAAAACAATGTGATCACCTCAGACGGAAAAAATTACATTACTAATCCTTCTGATGCTTCTAATCTAAATAATGTTGGCCAGAAAACCATTGCCGCACTAAACGGTATTCCTACTGACCCTACAGCGATTGCCGCACAATTAGGAATTGATCCTGCACAATTTTCTGGACTATCAAAAGATCAACAAACATCATTGCTATCAAGACTACAAAAAGTATTGTCATCTGTTCCTATAGATGCTAATATTCAAGGATTCCAGGCACTGGGACTCAGTTTAAAAAATATTACAGGCAAAGGCATTGCTAACTTACCTGCATTGCAAGCATTGACTAAGGCGCCACTGGCCAACGTTAGTCAAACTGATTTACAAAAAATTCTAGCAACTGGCGGGAATATTGCAAACCTGCCAGGCGCGGCATCATTCGCATCTGTCGCCGCGGTCTTGGCGTTGTTTGGCGGATCACGGGGACAGTCGGGGGGAACCAGCGGCGGTAATCCTTTAGTTGTCTCACAGCAGATTGATAAATTCAGTAGTGCCAGCGCCCTAAACAATGCAAGTTTAAATATCAATGGATTACAACCAGCGATACAGGGACTAGGGTCAGTTGAGTCTAATCAAGCTAATGCTATTCAAACAGTACAGGGGATTGGTGGATATTACGTACAAGCAAATACAGCAAATAGTTTGTACGGAACACAAAGAACACTGAGTCCTTTAGATCGACTTATGCTAACAAAACAGAGCTAAAATAAATGGCAATTAATTCAACCGAATCAGCACATAACAACCTTGCAGGCCAAGTCATGGGCGCTGGCCCTTTCTTGGCTAGGGTAGTAAATCATCTTGATTCTACTCTTATGGGCGGCCTTGAAGTATTATTATACGAAGGTGGTACTGCTGATTCAAACTTGCAATCAAATACTATCCCAGTTTACTATATGAGCCCGTTCTGGGGAACAACATCGGTTGCATTTGAAGGAAACAATTCAGCTAATTTTCAAGATGTACAAAAATCCTATGGCATGTGGATGGTACCACCAGATATTGGTTCCTGTGTAATGGTTATTTTTATCAGGGGGATGGCAAACGCCGGCTATTGGATTGGCTGTGTTCCTGATACCTATCAAAATCACATGGTACCTGGAATAGCCGCCAGTCGCAATGTTGCCTTAACTACTGAACAAGAAAGAAAATACGGAACCACATATCTTCCAGTTGGCGAATTTTTAAAACGAAGTAGAGATTTATCAGGCGCCGACGTTGATAAGTTTACTAAACCAGTTCATCCTTTTGCAGATCGATTGCTGGCGCAGGGTCTTATATTAGATGATATACGGGGTGTGACGTCTAGTTCAGCAAGAAGAGAGTATCCATCGAGTGTATTTGGCATTAGCACACCGGGCCCAATTGATCAATCTCAGGGAGCTAGAACCGGTCAAATAGGGTTTGATACAAAATCTACAGCTTATGTAAGTCGACTAGGCGGCTCTCAGTTTGTCATGGACGACGGAGATAAAGATAATCTCAATGAGCTTGTTAGAATTCGCACTCGCACAGGGCACCAGATACTTTTGCACAATAGTAGTGATTTAATCTATATTGCCAATGCCTCAGGCACGGCATGGATAGAACTGACCAGTCAAGGTAAGATAGACGCCTATGCCGCTGACTCCATATCATTGCATGCCGAGGGAGATTTTAACCTACGTGCCGATCGTGATTTTAATATAGAAGCTGGCCGTGATTTAAAAATGGTTGCAAACGGTGAAGTACACTTAGAGTCAGATATGAACTTTTATGTTGGTGTTCGAAATGATTTTAAATTAGAGACAAGCCAGGCGCTACATATATTAGGAGGCACCGATATGTATGTTGGTGCTAATTCTGACATGCATATTTCAGCCGAAACTGACAATATCTACATGACTGCGGGCACTAATGTTAATATAAAAGCCAGCGGTAATATGTCGTTAGGTTCTACTAAAGATATGAACATTAATGGTGGTACCTTGATAAATCTAGGTAGTGCAGGCTCTTTAAGTTTTAATGCCAACGCAAACATTTCAATTGCCGCTACAAAGACAATCAATGTGTTAGGAAGTCAATCACTAAATCTAACATCTCCCGATCTTCAGTTGAATGGCAATCCGGCTACAGCTGGGCCAAAACCAGGTGTGCCTGATCCAGCAACAATGCCTACAACGGCTGACAAACTTCCTAGATTTAATTTACCTAATAGGGAAGCCGGATCATGGAGTGATGGCGCCCAATACAAAGCACCGGACATCGTTTCAATCATGACCCGCGTTCCGACTCATGAACCGTGGGATCAACACGAAAACGTGAATCCTGTAAGATTTGGACCAACCGGAACAGACTCGTTGAATACAGCAACAAACACGTTTCCAAATGCCAAGATAATCTACAATAAACCCCCAGCCGGCGAGCCACCTAAGAAGACCGGTGTGCTAGAGGACGATAACGTTGCGGCATTCTTATGGTTGATTCGAGCTTGTGAAGGCACAACTTCTATCAAAGGATATGATTGTATTAACGGCCCTAATCCTAAAACAGGAGTATTTCCCTGGTATGTTGATTCAACCAGTGGAACAATTGATGGTAAATCTGGACCTGTGGTCAATAAGATGCAAGGGTATGCAGATCACCCAAGATATGTTAACAAATATGCGGCTATTCCTCAGGGTTCATCAGCGGCAGGCGCATACCAGTTTTTGACAACTACATGGGATGGTTGTGTAAAAGCCTTGCAAAGTGATCCTAAGTTTGAAGGTAAGAAATTTACTCCGGGTAATCAGGATAGAGCCGCAATACTATTATTACAGCAACTTGGTGCTTACAATTATGTTCGGTTAGGTCAACTGCAAAAAGCCATTGACAAGTGCGGTAGCTGTTGGACAAGTATGCCAGCTACTAGAATTAAACAAGGAAATGGTCCAAGGACCTATGCGTTCTGTGCGCAGGTATTCCAGTCCGCCGGCGGAACTATATCGGCTTAAATACTGCTATGCCATATAAAAATATCATAATCCAACCTGCTAATTACAGCGAACAAAATCGCCAGCAATCGTCTCAGTTTTATGTGGGATTTTCAACACAAGATCCCCTAGCAAGAACTGTAACGATGTACGATTTCGATGTTGTTAAACAAGACTTGTTGAATTATTTTAACACACGTCAGGGCGAGCGTGTAATGAATCCTAGCTGGGGTACTATAATATGGGAAAAATTATATGACCCGTTTACAGAAGAAGTTAGATCTGCGATAGAAGAAGATATTAAAAAAATCATAGCATCAGATCCGAGAGTTAATGTCACGTCAGTTGTTATTACAGAAGCAGATTTTGGTCTAGTTTTAGAAGTTACTCTTACCTTTGTAGCCACAAGCCAAGTTGATGTAATGCGCTTAAACTTTGACAAACAGGCCGGATTATCTCTACAATAATCTACGTAGTTTATTTTACTAATAAATATGTTATCCAAATGGCATAACATATATGATACCAGCAACCAACTCAAAAC
>Ga0114967_10000071_pt1 | contig 76352 bp, 49 predicted proteins | sample M_130628_MF_Meta_FD_92639 | JGI IMG/M metagenome (GOLD analysis project Ga0114967, IMG submission 92639) | Freshwater microbial communities from Lake Montjoie, Canada to study carbon cycling - M_130628_MF_MetaG | ecosystem: Environmental > Aquatic > Freshwater > Lake | place: Lake Montjoie... | reverse complement strand
GCGTTCATAGTAATGAATCTTGATATCACGTGAGGTTGTATATGATAGTGCATCTTCAACTATATCATAACACAAGTGCTTTGTATGTTTATCTTTATTATAGCGTTCACTGTGACCGGCAAACAATATATTACCTTTGTCATCTATAACACTTAGTGCGGCATCGTGAAATCCTGAGGATATTCCTATATAGTTCATTTAATAAATTCCATAACAATATCAGCCCATTGTTTATGATGTATAGGTCCGGGATGTTTTTTATCTCTAGCTAAATCTGATTCAGCTTGTTCTTTGCTTTCTGAACTCCAAAGCGGCAATACTATACTATTTTTTAATTTTAAGTTATTAAATAAATTATATGTTTCTCTGTCCCATGATGAGAAATATACTTTAATGTTTCTGTTCTTTGCAATGTAGTCTACCAAGTATATGTCGTTTTTAAAAGTTTTAATTTGTTCTTCATTGGGTACATATTTATATAGCATTTCAACATCTACTCCATAGTTGTGTGTCAACTCACTTTGCAAGCCGGGAACCAAAGATAAGTTAGTCATCATATCTCTTTTTATATGTTTTATTCCAATTTGCATTCTATTATAGCTAGGTAATAAAAACACAGCGTGTTTCATTTGTATATGTTTAGATGTAATTAAAAACAAGTCTGCAATCGATTTGCAAGATGCGCCTGACACACCAAAATTCAATGAAGTTAACTGTAGTTCACTTGCTAGTAAGTTATGCCAAAGATAATTGTCAGGTAATCCTAATCCAGCTGTAAAACTACAACCAAATGCACCCATATCTATACTATTAGGTATATCATCTGAGAATCTAAATCCTAATTTATTAAAATAGTAATCAAAGTTAGGGCCTTCCCATGTACTAGCATGTTTAATTTCTTCACGTGATGCAAAATCAATTCTATATGGCTCATCAGTCCAGATTACATGTTCTGTTTTAGTATACCCAGTTACATCATCTAATGACTCTGAATCTAATAAATTAACTAAATTCATCATTTATAGATAAATGGGTCTCTTTTGCGTAATTCTTTTAGTCGTTTACGATAACGAATTTCCGATTTTATACTATGATATAAATTTCTAATCCACTTGAACATAATCTGTTTCCTCTTTGTTAATAGTATTTACTATTTCTACGATCTGTGGGAATATTGCTCTCCAATCTCTACTTCTTCGCTTGTCTATGTCATCTAAAAAATTTGCACAATCATTGACTTCTTTTTTGTTTACAGGGGAGGTTAATAATTGTTGTTGTATTCCCATTAAATGAGTTTGTAATTTTTCTTTTTCTACAGAGTTGCTATAATTTTCTAATGCTCGTATAGGCGCATCAATAAACGGTGCTAGGTATTTTCCAAAATTGTATGGATTAAATGTAGACGGTCTTACTACCGTATTCCAATTAATACCAACCGAGTCTTTAATCTTTCTCCACTCATTTGTTTTTTCTATTAACTGATGTAATGTAGGTAGTGTTAGTACAGTGAGTGTAGCATGAACTAATACTCCTACCCCTGACGAGTGTAACAATGTATTCATGTTTTGTTCCCACTCAACTAATATTAATCCATCACGTACATATTCAATCTCTGGTCCCCAGCAATCAATACTACAGACAAATTCCATACGTTTTAATTTGCCCTGATCTATTAGGTTTTGTACACGTTGAATTTTAGCTTTGAATTTTTCTGGATCATGCTTTAAATTACTAAATGTGCGATATACTAGATTAGGTCTAGGGTGTTTGTCAAAGAAATCTAAGCACTGTTCAAATTCTTTTTGATATAATGGCTCTCCGCCCAATACTTGTAAAATTTGCACGTGCTCACTATTTTTTTCCATCCATTCCCAAAACTTTTCTTTGTATAATTCATACTTTGAATTTGGATTCCATTCACTGTAATCTTTATTAAATTCACTAGGTCCATGTTTACGAACTTCTTGTTCAATCTTACTACTAAATCCGGGGGTACAGTATACGCATGATTGATTGCATACGTTATTGAAATAGACTTCAAGTAAAGTAGGACTAACTTTTAAAGGGATATGATCAAATTCAGTTCCTTTGGGTACAAATCCTTCAAACTCAGGTGGCAACAATTCAATTGACTCATTGACAAATCCCGTTCTATCACTTTTACCACCTGCATTTTCAACATCTCTGCAATATTCACATCCATTGCCCGGCCAATCACCGGTTGCCATTTTTTCTCTGTCAGCAAGTTTACCGTGGTGATTGTGAAAGTCCATGAAATTATCTTCTGTCAATTTCCAATGACGACCTCGATGACAGCTTGAAGTTGTGCCGCGGCTTAAGAATAACGTGCTCCATGCCCATTTATATAGGCAGGCAGCATCATTTTGTATAGGAAATGTTTTTTTCATATAGATATTTATAGAAGATTTTGTAGTGAGGGTAGTATTACTTTTTCCAAATAGATAGAATGTCCCTTGTTATTGACATGCCTATCCGGTGCAACACATTCTGCATTGAATTCACTATTTTTTATACCAGAAAAGTCATGATTCATAATTGTATCTACTCTGTGTTGGTGCAATTCCGGAGAGATCATTCTATGCATTGGAAACCCCTTCCACATAAATTTGCGGCGAGGAATAAATTTAAACGTGTCAAAGTTTAGCAGAGTTTTAAGGTCATTAGGTTGATCTATTGTTACTATCAATGGCAAACTCCAAACAAATTTAATATTAAATCCGGTAGCAAACCCATATGATGCTAACATAGCAGTCATGGATAAGTTAACTCCAATAGCATCATTGTATAAATGAGTAAGATACATTTTTTTTGCTAGATTATAATCCCTAGTACTATCCATTTGACTCTGATGGTCATATCCAATAACCCAAGACGCAGGTACCTCAGGGTTGTCAGCTAATGCGATTTCTAGTCTGTCAGCTAATGTTCCATGAAACATTAATATATCATTGTCATTACACGGATTATTATTGAAATACTTTACTATGTCACGAAATATTCCTTGATTAGAATTACCCGGGTTGGCTAAATTAATAACTTCTAGATCAGGATATCTTTGTTGTAATAATGCCGGCCAACAGAAGTCACTAGGTTTAGGATTATGAAAATGAGTAGGATCCCCCACAAATGATTCAGATTGCTCATCGTAATAGTATATTCTATCTGAACAACCATGCCCAAACGTAAAACTATCGCCGGCTATAACTATTCGTCTTGTCATATATTGTATCTTGCTGTGATTTCTTCGTCATATGTAAAATCTTTATGTTTATACAAGTCAAATATAGTTTTACCATCGCCTGCTAATGCATTAAACAATATAGTAGATAGTATCGTATTAAACTCTTTAGACAAATGACACCATCTATTATCTAATATTCCCATAGTAGGTAACTCTTTTTTACTTACAGAAAATAAATTGTATAGGCAATCTCCACTTCGGCTATCTAAATTAATAGCATAGGTTTTATCTTTCCTATCATCAAATGTTAGTAAATTAACCAACTTAATATTTTTATTTCTGCAAATATTGTTGATATCATCAAATATTTTTTGTTTCACAAATTGGTCAAACGATGGACTAATATTTGGAATATGTCCAGTTAATATTCTAACTATTTCTAGTTCTTGTTGCTGAGACAATCCTTTATTTCTTCCATATGCATACAAGTCATCCGGGGATGTCAAGAAACTTAAATCTTCAAGACCTTCAGGCAAGTGATGAATACGATGCAATGACGAATAACAAAATATTATCCACTCGAATTGTTCATGATGAGCTAAAAATTGTTCGTATGAATACCACGTAGAAGTTCCTGTTTTTCCGTACGATGTTATCTTGTGTCCGGCTGATTCCATATCGGCAATCCACGACTCATCTTCTTTGAAGGGGCTCTCTGGATTGTACGGCGTTCTATCTGCAAAACTATCACCAAATACACCTATTTTCATTTGTTTACCTCTATAATTTTTTTACTATACAACTTATCCATTGCAGATTTATGTCCGCATGTTTCTAAACAATATAACAGTTTGCCATTCTCAATAGTATCTGCTTTCCAACCATCTAAGAAGAACTTACTAAAATCAGAGCCTTGAATAATGTCTAATATTGATTGATTCTTTAAGTTAAACACCTCTAATCCATAATCATTAATCATCTTGTTAAATTGATGACGAGAATATGAACTATTAAACTGACCAAACACCCCGCCTAAGAAACAACACGGTAACATATAACCATTTGCTGATATGTATATTTCTTTTGATTCTTTGTGTTCGATTGACTTACAAACTATCGCTGAATTCTTCTCTAATTCTTTACTAAATTCGGATAAAATAGGAATTCTTTTTTGATTCATAAATTTGAAATCAACTTTGTTTCCAAACGGAGGATCTTTTCTGAAACCAGTATACTTAGAAGGCCAAATAGTATATTCATAGTCACCATCTTTGCCGTATACATTAATTCCATTCAATGTATCTTCATACTCTCCAAATCCCAATGGATTTTTAACAATAAACTCAAACCCTAATTCTTTTGATAATATTCTAGCTTCTTCAACTTGATGCTCATTGTGTTCAAATAACAACCATTCCCAAACAGCAAATGCGCCTGTTGCGCTATATGCTCTCATATTTTTGATTAGTTTTTCCCAAATAACACCTCGTCTGTATATATGATTAGTATCTTCCAATCCATCCACACTAAACACAACTCCGGCTTTGCTGAACAAATGATTGTCTCTTGCAGGTGATTGATTTACAAAGAAGTTTCCCAGTGACGTCCAAAATTTTTCATTACGCATACCACCGTTAGTTCTAAGCTGTTGAACAATTTTAGGAGAATGTTCTCTAAAATATTCTAATATAGGTATTAAGTCTGGCGCCATACCCGGATCACCCACGTTTCCACAGAAATTTATACCAATTAAATTCTTTGCTATCTCTTCGGGAACCATACGCTTAATGTCATCTAGTGACAAGTCAGTTAGTTCTAAACCATCTGCAACAGGACCACCTGAATAGTTTCTACTACATGCAGGACAATTAGCATTACATCTACTAGATAATTCTATATGTAATCTTTTTACATTTTCTACTTCATACATTTGTTCCATTATTTTAATCCTATATATTTTGCTAGATTGTCTGGTTTATTTCTACGTTGTGTATATTGTTCAAAGAATATATCACTGTCTTTACGCAATTGTGGTTGAGTTTCTTTAATGAAACCTTCATCTAAGAATTTAAGTAGTCTAGCACAATGTTCGTGTTCTACAGGTAATAACTCATCTTTGATTGACTCATAAAACTTAGTGTATTTGTTAATATAGAAATCACGTTCTTCACGTGTTAAGCAAGCAAATCCTTGAAAGTCTGGTTTGTCAACCATATTAATAGAGATATAGGGTTTAACTTTAGAACGGTTGCGAATAGTAATAATGTCCAAATACATTTGTTCAAGCGATTGCAATGCGATTGCACTTACTGTTGTACTTACACTAAATTCTTTAACTGTGCTGTTTGCTAATCGTTCAATGTTTTCTAACCATTCAGCGTAGACCATACCTTCACGAATGAATTCTGCTGTTTCATTAGCGGATTCATTACTGATATTCATACGTAAATTAGTCAATCCACTAATCTTATCAAAGAATCTATCCATGATTACAGGCTTTTGGCAAAGGTTGCTGTGTATCACGCATTCAATATCTGAGTTCATCTCTGTCATCATTTCAAATACACGAAAAACTTCTTCGTGCATTAATGGCTCTCCACCTGACACACGAATAGATTCTAAACTAGTAGCAACACTTTCAAACCACTCCCAGAACAATGTCATATCAGGAGGGTCAATCATTTCATTGAGTTCGTTGATATCTTTCTGATAGTGTCTACGGTCGTCAGTAATGATTCCTTGATATACACCATTCACTTTGATATCGTTAATCCAGCTAGTACTGAATTGAGGACTACAATAGCTACAAGCTAGATTACATGTGTTTTGAAATGCTAACTCTAATGCTTTAGGTTTGAATACATAGTTGGGATTCTTATAATCTTCTGCGGCCAAGTGGTTTGTGAAACTTAAACTCTTACGTGTTCTGTCACTACGTAATCCTAAATTTTCATATCGCCAGCAACTATCACATGCAGGTGGCTGTTCTCCTGCCAACATTTTCTTTTGTTGTTCACGTTTTTCAGTAGGGTTGTAGAAAGTGTCTACTGTATTACCTACTTGAATAAACGGAGTGTAATGGCAACTGGCAATCTTACCTGAGTAAACCCAGATACTTGCCTCATGGAATTTTGCAAGACAAAACGTATTACTTGTTTCATCTCTTATCTTAAATAATTTCTTTTCGTCCATTAGTATTTCTTAAATTTGTTGTCACTAAATTCAACATCCAAATTATTATAAATCAGGTAATTCTTCATATTCATGTGCTCAGGGTATACGTCAAAAAAACTTTGGCTACGTATCTCATCCAATCGTGTAGTAATCTTATTAAACTCTTTCAGGCTTTCATTGATGCCATTATGATACTGTCCGTTTTCGTCCCACATAAATTTAATTGCTGTTTCATACATACTTATGATTCCGTAAGGATGTCCAAAAGATTTAAGCCAAACTATATTCTTTTGTAGTGCCTCTTCAATTTCACGCTTTTTCCAATCTGGAATGTTCTTTAAACAATAGTATGGTGGTGTGTCTAATGGATTTAACAATATGTCTTCCGGTCTAAGATAACCTAATTCTACCCACTCTTTATGAAACTCTACTAAGTTAAACGCATTGGGCCAGCTTAGAGTATATGAAATCATAAAATGCACATGTGGACATTCTTCCATCATTTGTTTACGGTTTGCTACAACTTGTTTCCAATCTATGCCATTACGCCAGTACTCACCCCTTTCGTGGCTACCATCTAAGCTAGCATATACGTGTACATTTGAGAACTTCTTCCAATACTCTAATACATTGTCATATTTCTTTAATTTAAAATTGCTGAAGTTTGTATTGTAACGTATCTCTAAATCAGTATTACCCAATTCAATTAGCTTGTTAAGAACTTCATAATGTTCTTTTTGCATCAATGGCTCACCGCCTGCAAAATAAATCATCTTTGCTGTAGCTAGGTGTGGTAGTATTTCTTCTAGTGCTTGGCCTTCTGTTTTACCCGGAAATTGAAACCCATCATCTTTTTCACGCCTTACATCTAAGTTGTACAACTTGCGATGATCCATTACCCAACTTGTACTAAAATGCGGAGCACAACTACGACAACTTAAATTACATAGATTATTATATCTAACATCAATATAATATAGTTTGTGCTCATCCAATGATCCGTCGGCATTTGTACTTGCTACAATTTTTTGAATTTCTTCATCATTGTCAAAAAACATTTTGTTGTACTCGTTCTTATGTGCATGACCCAAATCAGCGCGGCGGTTACATATACTACAACTGGGTTCTTCAATTCCATTAAGAAAATTCAATCGCATTTGTTTTGTTTTATCGTTGTTCCAGATTTCTGCTAATGTGTTTTCTTTTAAACTACCTATTTCAGCTTGATTGTCATACACACAGCAAGGCTTAACATCTCCCGGTGGTCCTACATATTGTTGTATCCATGGAAAAATGCAAAACGTTTTGCTATTCTTAGCCATTTCAACTGGATTAAAATCATTTGTCATATGGTTTCATTTTTTCGTGTAATTCTGGAAATACTTCTTCAAACTTCTCGTTACGAATACTGTCTAGCAAATGTGTTTCTTTATAAAACCGGGGTATATTATTGGTCTCATCTTTACTATTCATTAATGTTATAGCGTTTTTCCAATGATCTATATACACATCATAATGAATATCGTGCGGCTGTGTTTCATTTAACCATTCAATATGTTTGTTAATTTTTTCAGTAACTACTTTTTTAACATCCAATGGCAACAACGTTGTTCTTAACCATTCCGGATCATGTAATGTGTTTAAATAAAATCCAAAATTAGATCCATCACCACGTTTAAATAAATCACTCTCACACATATACCTGTGTAGGTCTACTGCGGCCGATGCATTAAACAACTCAAACACAGCACTAACCCCGTAATCAATATTAGGTAAATATTGTTTACATGTTTTTAACCATTCAAGAGCCTTTTCCCAATTAAAACCTTTACGTATATACTCTCCTTGTGCTCCCATGGCATCAATACTTCCCACAATGAATACATTGTTAAAATGTTGTAGCATTTCAAATGCATGATATTCTTTTAGAGAGTACATTGTCAGATTAGTATTATATCTTATTTTTACTTTTGTTTTGCCCATGTCTAATAATAATTGTAAAAACAAGTAATGATCCTCTTGCATCATTGGTTCACCGCCACTGAAATGAATCTCTGTATATGGATCAACCATATTAACTAATTCTATCAAATCATCTTTCATATGAGTAACAGTTTCATTTGTTAATAGTGATAGTGTTACTGGATGTATCTTAGAGCGACCCAATTTAATTTCGTCTGGTATCCAGCCTGTGCTTAATCCCGGGCCGCATGTTCTACACTTCATATTGCATAGATTATTAAATATCAAATCTACCGTAGCTAATTTAATATCTTCTACTGAACCGTCGTTGTTACCTATAGATACGATATCATCAAATTTATTATATCCATTACGATTAGTATAATCTGGAAAGTTTGAATAGCGTTCATTAAATCGCTGGCGCATACTCACAATACCAGAATCTTCTTCTTTCCAACACCTAGTACAAGCAGTAGGCTTTTTACCATCTAAAAAGTCTTTTCTAAGTTCATTCCATTTTTGTCCGTGAAATATGTCAACAATCTTTTCTTTGTTCCAATTGCCTAGATTGTGTTTACTTTCATGGCTGTAATAACAACAAGGAAACACTTTGCCATCAGGTTCAGTGTGTATCTGTAACCAAGCTACACTACAAAAAGTTTTTGGTAATTCGTCAATATTTTTATCTATCATTTTTATTTTTCCACCGCTTTGTTACCAATTTGTCAAAATCAAAATTCATAAATTTCATAAAATCTTTTACTACAATCATGTGATTGTTCCCGCGTCTAAAATCGTGTACATTTAGTAACTGTACTCCTAAATTAAATTTTTCTAAATCAAATACATCGTGTGTAGTGTTTAACATGTGTTCTTTGTATAAAAATAATGTTTTTTCATATGTTTGACTTTTGGAAGTATCCATTTTAGAAATAACATCACTATATATTTTTGTTCGCATATCTAATGCTAATAAGTCAATAGAAAATGGTTCAGGGTCTCGCAATTTACTAATATATATATCAGATACATTAGGGTAATTAGTTTGCATCCAATTAAAAAATTTATAAAAATCTAAACAATTCATCCATGATAAGGTATAATGACATCCCATATAAAAATTATCATATTTTTTAGTTAAGTCATAAAAAGAATCACAAACTTTTTTTAAAGTTTCAAATGATGCTCCAAATCTAAGATATTCAAATTCTTCTTCAATTCCGTCAATGCTTAATTGTACATTTATTCGTTCAAATACATTAATGTATCTTAATAATTTTTCATTGTAAGTTGTACCGTTTGTTGTTATTGTTATTGTTGTTTGTTTTGCATAAGGCTGTTCAACTAACCAGTCTAAAAACTCAAATATAGCCGGATTAATTAATGGTTCTCCGCCCAATATACTAAATCTTAATTTTTTAAATTCTGTTTTAGCCAAAAGTAATTTAATAAAGTCAATTTTCTTAGGTGCTTGATTGGAAATATTTTCTAATATATACTTACGATTAAATTCTGCATCAGCTTTATTTTCAAATTTAAATCTCTCTGCAAGTATCTGTGTGCTATTATTAGGAGTACAGGTGATACATTTTAAATTACAAATATTATCAAATGAGGCAGTTATTATTACTGTATCATCAATATCAACAAAGTGTTGCCGATAACTATAAGCTCCACCCTTTTCTTGTTGAATACAATAGTCACAGTTTTTTTCAATGTCTATGTTAGCTAGTTGGTTTCTATAATCATCAATATCTGTTGCATCAATATCCGTTTTAAACCAACAGCAAGGCCTGTATGGCTTTACTTCATTTGCAATAAAAATGCTATTTTTTAATGCTAAACAATTTTTAAAAGGTGTTAAATCCATGTTAACAGTTCTGGGAAGTTATCTTTAAAATTCTTATTCCTGCGCTTGTCATATTCACTGATGAATTTAACAAATTGATCTTGGCGCCATGCACGGTCTTCAGGTGTCATTGTATCATGTCTTGTTTTCCAAAAATCATAAACCATCTGCCATGTTTCTCTTTCAACATTGACCACTCGACTGTTATCTATGATAAATGAATTTACTTTAGTGAAGTATGTGTCACAATAATCAGGTAATATACGTAAGTCAAAGTGTTTAGGATCAACGAGCCTAGCACAATTGAACATAATATCAATACCTTCATTACGCATCTGTATTACTTTCTCAACAAACGTTTGAAAGTTAAAAACGCTCATCAATCCAAATGTAACCATTACACGAATTGGCACATGAAATGTTGTACTTACTTTGCGTACTGTATTTTCCCAACGTGCAATATCTAATCCGTCACGTATGTATTCTGCCTGAGGCCCCCATGTATCCATACTAGTGTATACTTCAAGACCCTTGATAGTCTTAGCATTTAGTAGTGTTGTTGCTTTTTCAAAGAACATGTTTAAGTTCTTGTCAGGCACTGATAGATTTGTATTGACAACTAGTGTTAAATTAGGATTGTGATTAACTGCTACAAAGTCTAATAACTTCATAAAGTTACGTGTAGCAAGTGGTTCTCCACCGGTGATGCGTAAATATTTTAAGTCTTTATATGCATCAGGCAACCACTTCCAGAATGCATCAATGTATGGATTATCATCTTCTGGGATCATATCATGCATCTTGTCAGCATGTACTGTATGATCTTCAACCGGATAGCTTCCGTATTTTCGAACTTCTTGTTCCCACTTACTTGATTGCCCAGGTGAACAATAACTACAACCAAAGTTACATACGTTACTAAAACTCAACTCTAGATAACTAGGATTTATTGGTTTATCAAATGGTGCATCAATTAATTCCTGTCTACGTTCAATCGCATAGTGTTCATTGGTAAAACGTTTACGGTCGCTGATGACATTAGGATTGATTGCTTCCATGTCAAAGCAATAGTAACATTCTTTTGGCTTCTCGCCATTCATCATTTGTCTGCGTTGTTCAATCTTATGCGCTGTGTTGTGAAGCATACTAGGATCACGTTTTACATCTTCTAAGTTCCAACGATGTATAGGTGGGTGATAGCATGAGTGATTTTCACCCATACCAAAGTGCATAGTAGCCATCAACCATTTAGCTGAACAGAATGAATCTTTAATTTTATCGGGTATAATTGGTATCATAATATTTCTTTTAATTCTGGTATATAATTTTTATAGTCTAACCCACGTGCGTTATCAACTGCTATTATAAACTCTTTTGCTTTTTGTAGCAAGTTAGGTTGGTACGGTTCGTGTAATTTATTCAATAAATCTTTACGTTGCCATTCATGTAACCTATTTGCATAATGACTACGTAGTTCTTCTTTATAGAAATCAGGCAATGTTGCAAGACTCAAATAGTCCGGGTACAATACATAGTTATGATGAGGTGTTTTGTTATAGTTAGTTTCTAACCAATTACCAAACTCTGCTAAATGGTAGATGTTAAGAATACTAACAGTCTGAGTAACATGCCAATTTAAGTTAGGTAGCTTAGTCAGTTTCTCAATACTTGCAACCGTCTCTTCCCATTGTGTAGGATAACGTATGTAATAGTTACGATTGCCCAAATCATCAATACTTGCGTTGACTGTAACTTGTTTGAATTCTTTCCATAACTCAATCAATCTGTCAGGTATATCCATCATGTTTAGACTATACACAAGATGTACGTTCTGTGATGTACCCAATGTAATCAAATGTTTCAAGTATTCAAAGTGAGCCTTAATTAATGTAGGTTCGCCACCATTGATATAGATTTCTTCTACAGATTGACTACTGTTTGCTAAATCCCGATAGAAATTTTCATTTTCAAACCATTTGAAGTTCTCCATTGCACGTAGTTTGAACCAGGGTAAAACGTTAGCAATCTTTTTCTCATCAGGATACCATTTAGTACTGCTATAACTGTTGCAAGTTAAGCAGGCATTGTTGCACACATTACCCAAACGTAGTTCCACATATATTAAGTTGATATCACTGAGCTTTGCCGTTTGTTCAAGTTTAGGAATAATGTGTGCCCAACGCTCATTCTCGTACTGGCGTTTACTTTTAATGCCAGCATCTTCATCTTTCCAACAACCTTCACATTCAACAGGTCGTTTACCATCAATCATTGCTTGTCTAACTTCAACGAACTTCTCGCTGTTCATTATATCTTCCACACTATCGTTATCTAACATAACAAGATTATGTGTGTTAGATTTTTTTGCCCAACTAACTGCGTCTGTGTGGTTGCTACGGCAACAGAGGCTTGCGCCCCCGTTTGGATGTGTTGCTAGATGCATCCAGGGTAATACGCATAATGTATTACTCATCCTATGTTGTCCCACCATTGCAATAGTTTTGAATTGCGACTGTATATACTACGCATTGTAACATCTGTATCTCCACGGATACTTTCTAATCTCTTGACCCAATTCTTGCCGTTCAATGCGGCTTGCTTATAAGTATCAGGCCATTCTTCTTCATGTGTCTTACGTGTATTCTTTAGTGCTTCTAAGTTACCAATTAATGTTGCTTGCTTCCAAGTAGCGCGTGGTGTAATATATGCAAGGATATCATCAATCACTTCGTCTAATATTTCACGTGGCCAACTTAATGGGGTCCACATAATATCAGCATGAAAGCCAAATGTCGTTTTAGTTTCAATTTTAACATCTAACTCAATACTCAAGTCAAACAACTCTTTAAGCGAGAACATACCGGGTGCGGTTAATGTCAAGTCAAGTATCATCTTGTCTTTGCCATTGGGTAGTTCTAGACCTTTCTTAAAATTTTCAAGCCATTTGTCCCACTTGATACCCGTGCGAATGTATTCTACAATCTCGCCTGTACCATCAATGCTAGCACACATCATCCAATCTTTGTACAATGGAAGATAATCATACAGATTCTTTTGACCAAATTGAACACGACTTAAATTACTATTATAACGCATGTAGCAATTCTTAGAAGAACCATTTTTTAACATTTCTTCTAGTGTCCACCAGTGAATATCGTACATTAATGGCTCACCACCGACCCAATACATTTCTTCTACAATGCCACGACTTACTGCATCACGAAATTCAACTTCAACAACTTCTTCTTGGAAAGTTTTCATTGCTGATTTGATTTCAGGAATCATGAATGGTTGATTCTTTTCGTTCCAAAGATTATTTACTTTCTTTTCAGTTTCCCATGAACTAGATAATTGCTCACCGCACATACGGCACTTAAAGTTACATAGATTACTAAAGCGATAATCAAAACTTATTGGTTCCATTGTTGTATAACCAGTGTCATCTGTCTTATCAAAAGCTTCTTCTATCTTATCTTTGAATAGGGTGCCGGTAAACCAGCCACGATAACTATAACCTTCCATCAACAAGTTCTTGTTGCATACATCACATTGAGGAATCTCTTCGCCGCGCATTAGCTTCACACGAATGTCTTTCATGTATTCACTATTCCAGTGTTCTTTTAAACTTACTGGTTGGTAGTCATCTAGTGCTGTCTTACTTTCAGTAACAGTTCCATACTTTGAATCGTTACTACTATCAATATATTGTTTTTGAAATGAGTGTTCTTCACGTGAGGCACAGCACAATCGTCTTTCAGATTGCGGACTGATATAAGTATGAGTCCAAGGTGCCATACAGAACACCTTGTTCTTACTATCTTTGTGCGGCTTAGCGTGTTCCCATACAGGGATTATTTTGTTTGTCATTATAAATCTGGGTTAAAGAATACATCTTTACTAGGATCTTCCGGTGGATGATCAGGGATTAAATCAACCCCTTGACGATAATTCTGTGTGATGATTTCATCCGCCGTTGGTAACTCTGTTTGAATACTATCGTAGAATGCAACAAACTCTGGTGGGAAAGTATTACGGAAGCTTTTACCACGACGGACATCATACTGAGCATAGAACTGCTTAAAGTCTCTACGATTCTGTTCAATGTCTTTAACATTCTTGTGTGGTGTCTTGATAACGTCAAGGTAGTCAATCAATCGTTGTGTTTGTTCACGTTCAATGCTCATAAACATTTGTTTACCATCAGTAGTGCGGAAATCCATAGCAATCTGATTGTCTAACCATACTTGTAGCAGGTCTTTATATTTCTGACGAATCTCTGTTGGCAGCATAGCACAACTTTGAAAGCTAGGGAAACGCAAGATGTTCAAACTCATTGTGGGATAAACTGTATTATGAATCTTTTTAAATTCCATCATCTGGTCCATAAATTGTACAATGCTAGCCAAACACAAGCTGTTGATAGTCATCATCATGTGTGTCTTTTTAATATTACCTTCAGTGTGTAATCTACCTAAGTTATGAATCCATTTGTTACAATCAAGTCCATCACGAATGTATTCAGCATGAGCACCAAATGATTCACAACTTGTATAGACTTCCATGTAAGGAACAAACTGACTGTACTCTATCAATTTGTCCATAATATCATCTTTAGGAACTAAGTTACTATTGATAGCATAGCGCAATACCTTACCATCTGGACGATTTATCGCCCGTTCTTGGTTATTACGAAACCACTCAAACAACTTCCAAACACCGGGAGCCATAAGTGGTTCACCACCCGTAATGCGAATTTCTTCTAAATTGTCTGCAAGACCTTCTTCCCACCAACGCCAGAACGCTTGACTGTATGGGTTAATATCTTCCGGTAGTGGTTTAGCATGGTCAGCTTCATTAATAAAGTGACTACGTGCATCACCGTCAATGTTACGATATGGGCCAAATTTGTGAATGTCTTTAACCCATGTTGTACTAAACGAAGGGTTGCAATATGAACAAGCAAAATTACAAGTACGATCAAAAGAAATCTCTAATGTTTTTAACATCGTATTCTCTTGCCAATCAGCGGTAGCAGTTTTAAGAATATCTGATTCTTCGAATACAGCAGTTTTATAAACACGGTCACTCATGTTATCCCGACCAATGTCTTCAATCTTCCAGCAATATTCACATTCTTGAGGGCGCTGACCTTCCTGCATCATCTTACGCATTAGTTTCTTGTGCGGCGTATTGTGAATTGCAGACGGATTTGTGAGTAATTCTTTTGCGTCAATTTGATGACCTAATGGGTGATGACAACTAGTAGTTTGTCCGTTACCTAGCCAAATTGTAGCATTCAACCATTTAGCGGCACAATAACTGTCACTAATTGGGTCAATAAGTCGTGATTTATATTGTGCAAATGATTCTTCGTGTTTCTTGCCTGCCATTTTATTCCTTAATGTTTGGTGTGTGCTTTGATACATTCTCTCCAGTAACTTTTTAGTTCCGGAAACGTTTCCATAAAATTAGTCTGCCTGCGTCTATCATATTCAGTGATGAACATATAGAAGTTCTTTTTATTTAGTAGTAATTGATCTTGAGGTAGAGATTCTTTCATTATAGCAAGGTCTCGTTTAATTTTCAATATCTCATACGGTTTAAATCCCTCAAATGTTTCCAGATAGTCATCACCTTGTACGTTGTCTTCCATATACTTTAGACAACGTTCTACTTCATCGATACCATATAGTCCTGCATTCTGAATGTTGAACCAAGGTGGATATCTTAGTATTGGAATATCAAAGAATACACGTTGATATTTTTTTTGGGTATAAACTTTGTGAACAATGTTGTTCTCTTTTTCAGTCTCAGTTTGATCAGGACTAATCTCAAACTCAACTTGGCTTCTTCCACCAAACTCTGCCCGTAATTCTAAAACCATAGCTAGGAAATTGTGCAGACTTGGTATAGACATGATATTGAATGTGTTAATAAAACTCACAGTAGAATATTTTGTTTCACGTAAGAAAGTTCTAACGTTATTCAACATGCGTTCGAACTCTAATCCAGTTCTCATATATTCTGCTTGCTCACCAAAGCCGTCTAATGATACAAACAACCAAAAGTGCTTGAATCCTTTGTCTACATACCAGTTGTTACCGCTATGTACATTGAAGTTTTCTTTATCTTCGTAGGTACGTAGTTCTTCTAGTGCTTTGACTTTATCCACAAACCTATCAAACAATTTTTGATCCGGCGGACACATATTACTTGTTATACTTACTTCAAGTTGACCATGAGGATTTTCATTTACATAATCTAACACTTTGAATGTGTTTTTGTCCATAAGTGGCTCGCCACCTGTCATTCTGAACACCCGTAATTTGCGATAGATTTCAGGAAACCATTGCCAGAATGCTTCAACATAGGGGTTGTCTTTATTTGCAACCTTGAGTGGCATCATTCCTTTTTGTTCTAATGCTTCTAAGTTATTATGTATCATACCGGTTAATTGATAACCACCGTGCTTTTTAACCTCTTCTTCCCAACTACTAGAAAGATGAGGACTACAATACATACACTTAAAGTTACATGCTTGATTAAAGTTAACTTCTACATATCGAGGGACAACATCATAATCAAACTTGTTTTGAGTTACTTCTTCAAATGTGGGTGCATTCCACCATTCACTGCTACGATAATGTCTGTCACTCATATGACCTTTAGGATCATCACTCTTAGCATCTTCTACTTTCCAGCAATAACTACAACCTTCAGGTCTTTTTCCCTCAAGCATTTGCTTACGTTCATGTATTTTAATTGGGGTGTTGTGTAATACGCTAGGCTTATCTTTCAATAACTCTAGAGGTATTTTATGAGTAGGTGGGTGATAGCAACTCTGTGTCAATCCACTAGGTAAGTGTATAGAAACTTGTTGCCACTTAGCAAGACATAGTGATGGACTTACCGCATTCAAGCGGTCACGCATATCTCTAGCGAATTGATCGTATTCACCGCTCATAATGTGTTATATTTAATTCGTTAATTTGATTTGCAATATCATCGTAATTTTTAAAAAATTCTTTAGGAGTCATATTATAATTATTTTTTGTTAGACCTGGTGTGGGTAAGTGCGGTAAATCTTCATAGTATATAGTTGTATCAGTCTTAAATCTGTCCAATTCTAATAGTTTATTTAAATAATATATTATATGAATTCTGCCTGCTGTATAAGGAGTATTTATTTTAACTTCGTCTATTGATTTTATACCGCTATGTAGTGCCTTTGATTCAATAAATATCATGTATGACATAAATTGTGCCATAACATCTTTTCTAATCATTTTAATAAGATGATAATTATTAGAAAAATAATTATAATTTGACTTATGCTGACTAATCATATCTAAGCTATTAGGATAGACAATAGTACCCACACTATAATTAGTACCAATGTCCTGTTCTTTTATTTTGTCAATAACATTTAAGAATGAGTAACTATTATCAGTATATCTAATGGCACTGAATATATCTTTAAAGTATTCTCCGTTGTCATCAAATTCAACATTATTTTTTTGCAATTCTAGTTTAACTAGACTCAATAAATATTGAGAACCTGAACGCATATGTCCAACTACGATTGTACCTTTCTTAGATGGATCATATAATTGCATTACCAACCTTCAATCTTACGAATCACTTCCATCTCAGTTACTAATGGACCTTTGTTATGAAAGTTTGATCCATAATGACGTTTAAAGAATTTACTTTGTTCTCTATCTAACACACACATAGGTAGTCCTAGTTTGGTACTTAGTTCAACACCATATGATTCTGATAGTTCTAGTGGGTCTTCATCTTTAACTGTTTCCCACATTGCAGGATAGTTATCAAACCATTGAACATTATGTACGTCCCAATCAGTTAGCATAGTCATATGAGTTCCCATACGTGCTCCCATGATCGCCCACTCACCGTTCTCTACATCTATTCCCACGTTCTGCCAGATGGTCAAATTATTTAAATTTCTGCTTGCAACTGTTTCTTTGAATTCATCTACCGTTGGGCGCACGCCTCGATTCAAACTCATTTTAACACCTTCACGGAAACCTGCACGCCATGCTTGAAAACTTGTATAGTTAGGATATGTTGTACTGTAACAATCATGCATCGCCCAATATAGATTATCTTTGCTGTCTAAACAAAAGTCAGCTATACGTGAAACATCACCCTCCGTTTGATGCTCATGCGTTTGCATTTCACGCACGTAAGTCTTTGTCCAACTGCTCATACCACCATTACCATAGCGCAAGCCATTGATACTGTTAATTGCTTTCCATCTAAACTGTGCTTTTCTAAATGTTTCGTCTTTAGTTGTAAAGTCTAACTGAATGTTGAAGAAACTTTCTTCTGGCATGTTGTCACCATCAATTAGAATAAATCGTTCTGTATCACTTGCTTCACCTGCAGCCTTGTGTGCTGCGTCACTACCTTTAACATTATCAACACGCTTTGCCCAAGGCACCATGTTCTTTACTTTAAGCCAAAATTCTTCTTTTTGTGGCTCATCATAACTTAGATAAATGCAGTCCAAGTCTGCTACGTCAATAATATCATCCAAGCTCATGTATATCTAACTTCCATTTTTGTTTTTTACCAATATAACTACTATCAATCACTATGCTTACATCTTCAAATGCACACTCAATCCCTTCAACATCATTTGCAATTAACTTAGTAACTATTGCACTTGTAGATGCTTTTGATATTTTACCATCAATAATCCTTATATCAGGGCGACCTTCTGCATATGTTGCGGCATCTATAATGATATAATTACCGTCTAATTGCTCTCCGGAATAACATATCACTTTACCCTTGTCGTCATAATATAATCTAAATTCAACTTTAGGTATTGGTTTGGGTTCCCAAATAAGTACGTGTTCCATTAGACTTGTTCTCCTATTATATCAACAAAGCTCTTAACATGATAGTGAAGTGGGTAAGACTGTGGACAAGTGTTGATGCGTATCATATCAGGAAAACATTCATATACTAATGTGTCTGTCCAATTCTCAGTGGGCATGTCATTAATGAATTGCTTCATGTGTGTCATACAAAATTCGGTAAAGCCGGGAAGAGTGGTTTTCTCTACACCAACAATATGACTTGCTATGGCATATACCCAATCAGTTGTTGCTTCTTCCTGTGGATTACATTTCATTATTGTCTTATAATCTTCCCAATTTTCAAACACATCTCTAACAATACCAAAGAACTGTTCTGCGGTATCTGACTTTTTAAAGTAAGTGATAGCATTGTAAGTGTCAGGTAAGTTGTTATCATCAATGAACTTTCTGTACCCTCTGTTATGAGAAATCTCACCTTTAAAGTTTCTAATAGTCGTGCAAATATTTACATCGTTAATTGACAATATATTCCACCAGTGTTCAATATTACGCGGTAGATACATATCTGCTTCTAATTTAATTGTTTCATCATATGGGCTAGCTTCATATACTTGCCAATCATTGATTAATTTCCAATTACTACCAGGTGCTTGATCGCCGTGGGGTAGCATATCAGTTGTGATGATAGTTACATTAGCCCCCGCCATCACGCTTAATATAGATTTTTTTAACATTTCAGCACATTTCGTATAACTGACTTTTTCAGTATCCTGTGCCATAATTACAAAACCTTTGGTCATGTTATAAGCTCCATAAAGTTTAATTTATTCATTACATGAAAGTCCATGTCTTTGATAGTAATATATTCTTTACGAATTTTACCACGTTGCCAATTATCATACATAACTGTGTATTCAGTGTTAAACTCATAATTGAAGTTTTTATATATGCTTGTGTTTTTACCCACATGAATTAAATTCCAAGGAATAATATCTTGTTTATTATCCGAATGCCCATTCGCAATTCTAAGTGCCAATGTCAATGCGTAATCGTTGCGATATACACCGCCTACAAAACTATGTAGATTACAATAGTGATCATAGTTTTTTTGAATCATTTCTAAACATTCAAATATTTGTTTAGCTCTATTTGTTTTTTTAAATGCAACAATAGTAGCCCATAATGTTTTAAAACTATATGCACTAAGAATCTCTTGTGGTACTCCGGGCTGCATTAGAAAACTAGTTGTATCATGACAACAAAAATCATCATAATAATTAAATACTTGTAACAGCTTATTTGAGTTGACCATATAGTCTGTATCTAATAATAATGTTTCATCATACGGTGAATAATCATATGCTTGATAACGACCTTTATTAATCCAAATAGATCCCTCACGTATGTTATTAAGATCAGGTGTCATCGTAATTACTTTATCAAATACATATGTTTGGTCCGTGATGGACTTTTCATCTGTCACCACAGTAACAGGAATATTTAAAAAGTGATTGATTCTTTTTGCAGTAGCAACTGCCATTTTATAGTAATCAAACTTTGGCGAGTTGAACGCAAATAATATTGCGCCTCTGTTCATCGATTAGACTCTATTTCTTTCCATTCAGTATACCATGTTTCCATTACAGATTTATATGTAATTTTTAATTTAGTTAGTAACTCAATGCGGTTAACTTTAACCGGATTATCAAAATTGTCTATTAATATAATATCATCTTCATCATAAGAACTAAGGATAGTAATGATTTCTAAATTGGCTTTCCATAGTCCTCCTTGATCGGCAACAATAAACTTACCATCATATTTGTCTTTTAATTGTGCTTTGGCACTGTTGTGATTAAATCTGGCTTTTGCATCAGCAATTAAGGTCTTGGTATCCATCTGTGTACTCCTAAGAGTATTTAGATAGATACCAAGACGTTGATAAAAATTAAGATTGTGTTACAGAGCCTGCTAGGGAAATAGTTCCCCAACTGTTGGCTAAGTTGGTTGTTTCCGGGACCCTAGCTGTAACAGTAGTAGTAGAACCAGATGCGACTATTAACCCGTTTGGAATTTCATCCCAAACCGTAGTGATGGTCACAATGTTACCTACGTCACCGTTTGACCCAACTGTACCATTAGTTTTAATAAAGATATTAATGTTAGTTGATAGGTAACCAGCCGGGCCAGTTGATGCAGTTTGATAATAAACGTTTGCATTGGCTGTTGTCAATGCATAATATCCAGTGTTAGTAGCAATAGTTGGAGCATTGCCACCTCCACCTATACGTGTCACACCGTTGTAAGACGTACCTGCAATACTTGCTGTACCAGATACAGGTGAGCTTAATACCACTGTACCAACATTTGAACATAAATTGTTTAAAAGCAAATTGATACCAGTTCCTGAAGGATGTGCAACAGTAACTGCTAATTGTCCACCTGAGTTGAAGAAATAACGAGTAGCATCACCGTTAGCGAATGTAACGGTATGAGTAAATGTTGCAATGTCAGTCCAAGTAGCTACTGTAGTAGCTGTGTTAGCAGTTGTTGTACTGTGTGCAGGTGAAGCATTTGCCTTATTAGAATAAATTGTAGTTAAGTTAGTTGGGATAGCTGACAGGTATGTAATTGTTCCACCTGTAACCGGGGCACTAACAGCAGTAATACTTGACCCTTGGTGTGTTGCTGCGCTTGCAGTTTTATTAACTAAGTTAGCCCACTTGATAGCAGTAATGGTATCACCCACTGCAACATTTCCCTCAGCAGTTTGTCCATACCCGGCTGCTACAGAACCTGTTGCCCAAACAGTGTTTAACACGTTTGCCGTACTTCCGGGGTTTGCACCAACTAGACCGTTAAAGTCTGCGGCTGCTATTGTTTGAAATTGTGCGTAGCTCATCTATTATCCCTTAATTTATTTTAACGAATGCTTCCACAATACCCAAATCATCTGTTGTTTTGTGTTCCAATGCACGACCAATGATGTTGAATGCTGTTGCTTCCCCTAGTTTGGCTGCACGTGCGATGCCATTACCAGCAGAAACTAAACGTTGACCTTTTTTAACTTTACCAGTTACTTTAACTTTAACACGGCCACCAACTGCGATTGGCGGGTGTGTACTGTCGTCACCGGCGCCGGCATTCATCAAGTAGGCTGCTGTATCAGATACAACACCAAATACATCGTCTGACAGTTCGTATTGCACCGCAGTAATTTCTTTGTCTCCGCCCATTTCAACTACAGTTCCTGCATCATAATATGCATCTGCTTCAAATCGTTCTGCCAAGTCAGCATATGTTGCGTTAAATCGTGAACCTGCTGTCAATGTGAAGTTGCCTGTCATTGTACCACTAGTAACATTACTTCCTGTAGTAATATTAGTTGTTGTAATTTTTGTAGGGGCAATGTTTCCAGTAAATTGAACGATTGCATTTGCACCAGTTAGATAGTCAAAAACGTTACCGTTTGTGTATGTACCGGTTGGATTGAACGGGCCACCATTAGCATAGTAATAGTTATCTGTTTTGATACCGGTGATAGCGACTAAGTTACCGTTAGTAACAATGAATGTGTTACCGGATGCGCCACCGTTTGCTGTCCATGTACCAGTCAATGTACCTGTCGTTGTGTTTGCTACTCCAGCGTTAATAACTGCTGTGTTTAATGTACCAATGTTTGCTGTAGTAATGTTAGCGTTTGCAATAGTTGCAAGTGATGTTACTGTAGCTAAACGAACAGTGATTGTGTCTCCGTATAAACCATTAACAGCAATAACGTTATTTGCAGTCAAATTACCGGTTACGTTGACAGAACCAAATGTTGTGGTTGATGTTCCAGAACTAACTGCAATAGTTATCCAGGCATTAGCGTTTGAAGTCCCGTCAGTTGGGCATAATTTCAACAAGGTATTGTTGATATCATACCATAACTGACCTCTTAGAGGGTTTGCTGGCGGGGTTGTTGACGCAAAATTTTCTATTTGGTGCACAAAGTTAGTATCTAATTGCTGACCATACCCTGCGTAGTTTCTACCAGGCAACCCTAAAGAGGTGCTAGTAGTATTAATTGTTCCATCAGCGATAGTAGTTAATACTGTTCCATCACTTTTAACTATTGTATATGCCATTTATATAACTCCGATTATATCTTATTTATCTTAGATTGTAACTAAGTTTGTTAGCGCCTGAATTCTGACGGTGTAATCAATTTGAATCTGTCTGTTCAAGCTTTTTTGAACTGGGTGGAAAATAACATGAGTTAATAGTCGTGTGATGACATTTCCTGCGTTGTCTGTTCCGTAATTTGCTAATAATCCTAGTTCATCAAAGATATAGCTAGAATCAGTTTGAGTGCTATTGTCAAACGCTGCCTGCCCTGCTGGCTCACCGTAATCTAACAAACACTGTACTAAAATGTCTGTATACACAGTACCAACAGTGTGTGAAACCGTCATTTTGTTACGTGTAGGATCTAAGTTGAAAACGCTAGTATCGTCAACGATTTTAGCGTAGGTTTCATTGTATAGTGCAGCATTTTGACCAGTTGTGTTTGGGGGTAGATATGTGATAACGCCTGTTTCATCTACGCTTGCACCACCGTTCCCAAACGCCATTTGATAAATTTCTCCGTAACCACGACTGCTTAGTGTGTCAGCAATAGCTTCTGACATATTTTCATAATTGATAGCGTTCTTTTTGTCCACTAGAACTTCCCCTGTGTTGGGATCGTGGATTTTAATAAAACCCTCAATTTTATATGTTAATTGTATTCCTGACATTTAATCGCCTCTTGTTTGAACCAGAACTTCTTGTGTTTCCGGATCTATAATCTTTAAAAATGAGCTGAAGTAAAACCCACCATGTTCATCTGGTTTAGGTCCTACTTCTGTCTTATTTTCAACTGGTTTTTGTTCACTCATCATATTATTTATCTTTTAGGCATAGTCCTGATTTAAGAAATTTGCGCTGAAAGTGTTACTAATCTGTAACGGATCACCCAATACAGTGTTATAAACATATGAATTCCATGTTTGATTGTAGTAAGTGTCAGGTAGTCTGTCCTGAGACAATGCGCTATAGACCTTTTGGTAAACAGGAATAAAGCTTCGTGTACCAGTTCCATTAGCTCCGCGTTGTAATCCTGTGATAGTATTAGTATCAAAGTCAATGGTAGTAAAACGAATTTGTTCTCCGGCCAAGTATATTATATTACCCAAAATCAATGTAATAGTTACAGTATCGCCTTCAGCAACTCCTGAAGTTATTTTCAGTACGGGAGCAGTATCAACAATATCTATATTGTAGTCACTGGATGATAACGTTATATTACCATTTTTAACAATGACTTGAGCAATTGTTCTCTTGTCAGCTTCTAAACCAATAGTCGCTATACCATTAACTAGTGCGGGAACTGTATCAATTTGAACAATAGTATTAGTCAATTTTGATACATCCTCAACATAAATTATAGAATCGGTATATTGTAGTGTTCGTGTTAGCCAAGTTGTAGTTAGTGAATTAGCACGGAACACAGATGGAATACTATCTTTTGTCACGTTCAATATATAAGTCAATTCGTTAGGAGTTGATGTTGGAATCATGTTTGTAATGATAACTGCATCACCCGGACTAATTGTATGTAAAATACTCAAGTTATTGTTAGGGTTAATATACAAAGAACTTGATGGAATTCTATATCCGTTTACAGTTACCCAAATTCTATCTACATTTGATTGTTCCCACTCACTTACACCAAATGATACAGTAGCATTAGCTAATACAAACACAGCTCCGTCATATGTAGTAGAGACAGTGAATTCTGTTAAGCTAGAAATTTCTTTGATGTAATATTTGGTACCTATTACTAAATTAGTTCCAGTCACATTACCTGTGAAGTATACAGGAGTGTTTAATTCTAAATTACGTGTACTATTAACTGTAATTTTATTTCCAGTCGAACTAGTTGATGTACCGTTAGTTATAGTTAATGTGAATGTCTTATCTAACCATACATAACCGCCACCTGTATAAGCACCAACTCCTGTTACAGGCGAGTTTGTATAGTTTAACGTAGGGTCATACGGTGCATAATATAATTCAATCGTTGTAATGTTTACTATCTTAGCATAATATGTATTGTTGTTTAATTGAACAGATCCAGTTACACCGTTAATTCGTACAATATTATTTTCTTGTAAGCCGTGAGGGATTCCAGTGTACACTGTCACGGCTGGAGTGCCACCTATGTACGCAACTATTGATCCTGTGTCATCTGACAATACTACTGGATCCCCATATTCATCTTTGATAGTGAATGAAGTTGCACTTACAACAGTATCAACAATGTATACTGTACCATCAGTTGCTATATTACCAAAACTAGTACCTTTAAATATTACATTTAATCCTGCTGAGCCTAATGGTATATTAGCACAATCAATTACATTTGTACCAAAATATGTCTGAGAACATGTTGTAACTTGGGCAGGTGCTGTAATTGTGTTTTCAATATTAGTAATATTAGCAACAATAGCAGGGTTAATATATCCAGACATTGAGCCAAAATCTGTTATCAACGAGAATGTAGGACCACTGACAGTTTCAGATATAGAGAATGTTGTACTGTCAATGATAGTCGAGATATAATAATACTTGTTAGCAACAATTCCACCTATTGTCGGGGCAGAAAACACAACTGCTAAGTTTGTAACTAATGCGCTAGTATCTCCTGAACCTAATGTTAAGTAGTCTGGGCTAGGTGAGAAATGATCTCCCCAACCAACGCCAGCAGTACCAGTACCTGTACCTAAACCAGTAGCAGTAAATATTACCCCAACTGTATTACTTGATGCACCAATTGAGGTAAAGTCAGTTGTGCCAACAGATACAATCTGATATTGTACTCCTGTTAAGAAATGTCCAGCAACTACTAATTCGTCAAACGCAGATTGGTGTGTCGTAGCAACAATGTTTAGAATTGCGGTTGAAGAACCCGCAAATGTACCGCCATATGTTGTGTTCAAATATTGACGATCAGTTAGATTATACGTAGTGATAGCTAATACATCGTTTGGAGCCAAACTTGAATTCAAGTATATGAAACCAGTAGCATAACTGATTGTGTAATCGCTTATGTTAATTAAACGTAGGCCATTTTTCTCTACAATTGCATTGTCTGCGTTATCCCCGCCTACATAGTTTTCTAGTGCAAGTTGAGTTTCACCACCCTGTGCAGTATATAATTGAGTTAGCGGGATACTATAACCATATTGTTGTGGTTGTGTTTCACCAAACACAGTAAATTGTACAAAATCATCGTTTTGGTTGTATTGAGTTGCAAATACTAGTTTTGCAGTTATGCCATTAGTTTCTTCAGCAAATGCATAATCACCTACAATACAAATTGCAATACCAGTTGAATCTGATAGTGTTAAAGCATTGCCTAAGTTTGCAGGATCTTCAACTGTAAACTCATTGTCGTCAATTATAGATAGAATTGTATATTGATATTGAGGTGTCAATCCAGTAGTGTATAAGAAGTTACCAACTGGTATTACTGCAATTTCATCACTAAATGTAACAATATCTCCGGGATAGAATTCTCCGGTTGTGTTACATACAATTGAGTTTGTTAAACTCTTTGTCTGAGTTGCAATAGTTTGATGGCCAAAGTTTAATATATTACCGTTATGTAATACAATTGGATCTGTCCAAGCTAAATCAATTGCAGATATGATAATTGCCTCCATAGAACCAGTGTCGTCAGTTAATACATATGCGGGTCCTGCTAAGCCATCGACGGTAGATGCAGATACTGTTATTCTATTAGTAATAAGACTGATAGTTTTTACATAATAATCAGTATCCAATTCCAATCCACCTAAAACATCACCTTGGAACATTATTGATTGATTCAATACAAAGTCAGTTGTACTAGCACACAATATTGAATTATCTAATGCTCGGGTACTAGTACATAGTATTTCTGTTGGGCCGGTGCCAGGACGTATCACACCTGATCCATTAAATCGACTAGCAGAGTAGTTACAGTTCAATGGAATCTCAGTAAAGCCAGTACCAACATCATCAATGAATGGTACAACTTGAGAATTTGATTTTTCTAATTGATCTCCGTTACCAACTTCATACAAATCAATTACTAATTGATGGTTAACCGCCAGATAATTGGTCAACGTGATAATCTTGTTGACCCAATCAACTGTAAAATTAAATGTTCTTACACTCAATCCGGTAGACAAGTCTAAATCATATATTGCTATAGTAGCAGGGTTCTGAACAATATTTAAGAATGAATATTGAGTCTGAGTCAATGTGTTTGGTGTGATTTGAGTTGATACTACATTAAAACCAGTATGACCATATTCACCCACATTCCAGTTAGTTCCTGGACGTGTGTTAACAATCATAGTCAAATTGTCAGATACAACACCGGGAACTAATTCTTCCGGTCCATAACCAGATGTAAATGCATCACCTTGTACAGTATAAACAGTAGGATCAACTGTGTATACACTTGATAGTATCCATGTAACACCTGCATTAATACTTGTCAATATTGTATTATTATCCCCTACTACTACAAATCTATTGTTGACTACATCATATGTAATTCCATTTAAATTATTTGTAGTAGTTGATACTCTTGTTGTCCATGTGATTGTGTCTGTGCTTGTAATGATAGTTCCGTTGTCACCTACTACAACATATACACCATCCGCATATATCACATCGTTCAACCCAGTTACTACATTAGTTGTTTGTTGTGTATATGATGCAGGTGATGCATTAGAGAATAGTTTACCATTTGCTCCTGCAAAAATAATTAAATCGTTGCTACTATAAACAACATTTAATGTTGCGCTAGTAATGATTGTAGTAATGCCTTCATTGATTTGTGTCCAAACAAATCCATCATCACTTGATAATATAACAGAACTAGTTGTATTACCAATTGTCCAGTTACCTACTGCTAGCCATCCAGTAAAGCCTGGATTATTTACATAATGTACTGAACGCAGTACACCTGGATAAGGCAATTTGTATACTTCGCCCCAGAAATATGAATCTGTACTTGCTACGATATTTTCTCCAACTGCTACCCATATGTTGTTAAAATAATCAACACTGTTTAGTAATGTTGATTCTACTTTTAATGAGCTGAAATCATATGGTGTAATACTGTATGCTGTTGAATCATACGGTATGTATGCTCCGCCGGATGTTGCATATTGTATACCATCTTGGCTGATATAAATTGGGGTGGCCGAATTCGCAGTTGTTATTACATACAATCCACTACCATATAAACCACTTACATATTTAATACTAGTAATACTAACCGGTGAATCAGCAATCTTGTCAATTGCCCAATTAATTGAGTTTTCACTTATAATAGCAGATGAATATGTAGGGCTATTTGCACCACCTACATATTTTACTCCGTCCCAAGTAATAGCCATGTTGTTTATGCTAGTAGGATAGAATGGTTGATCTGATAATAATGTATCTAATGGATACTCGTCTGCCGGAGGGAAAGCATTATCCAAATAAGTATTATTTGGATATATAATTCCGGAAACTAGCTGAGTTAAATCTAAACCAGGCATGTTGACTGTTGGTTGATAGTAACCAACGATACGATCCAATGCATTTAGTCTACGACTTCCACTATCCATTAGCTCCCATTTACCTAGAATGAATTCTGCGTCACTATTACTGACAATACATTGCCATACTTTGTTGTTGTATTTTACAATACTTTGATTGAAGTAAAATGGTTCAGGTAAGAACACATAATCACCTGCTGCATATTCAATGGCAAGAATAGTTCCATCTACTGGGATAGTCATCAATGCATTTTCATACACTTCTAATTGGGTGTCACTTATAACCTTCAAGTAGTATTGTTTTGCTAATTCTGCGGGTGTACCAGAAATAATAGTAGAAGTTATTTCTCCGGTTGTGCCGATTCCAGAGACATTAATTATTACATCATTTAATGGTGTTGTACCACCAAAGTTTGTTCCAAGAAGCGTTATATTGTTGTTATATGCAAATCCAGAACCAGCAGTATGAGTGGTCACACTATAACCACCTAGCTTGTAACTTACATAGAAAGTTGGAGTTGAAGTTACATATTGAGTTAGGGTAGTAACTGTTGTACTATTAGCAAGAGCAAATGTACTTCCACCTAAACTACTACTTACTGTAATATATGGATCGTTAGCAGAAACAGTCATTAATCCGTTGTTACCTGACAGTATAAATGTAGGTCCACCTAAATACTCACTAATAGAAAAGTGAGTAGAATCAGGTAATGATTTAATATAATAAGTGACCAATGGTTTGACATTACCAAATATACCCCCGGTGAATATTATTGGCATACCTACATAGAAGCCGGTTGTATTTGCTGCGGTATACAAATTAGTAGATGAAGAACTACTTGAAATATCAACACTAATTGTACCTAATGATTTAACATAATATGTAGTTCCTGCAATCAAGTTACCAATATTAGCAGTAACTTTGAATGGCATGTTTACATACATATGTGTTGTACCACCATACAACTGATTTAAATATAGATAGTTTGATGTTGCTGTTGTAGCTACTGTTATTCTTGTAACTAGATTACTTACTGTTCCAGTATATCCGGCACCGCCGTTTATGTAGTTACCTGATGTTTTATAGAATGTAAACTTCTGACCTGTAATTTGGCCGGGACTGATTGGTAATCCAACATTCATTGTTATATTACCAGTGGCTGTTGTTAATTTAACTGTATCCTTTTGGTCAGTCATTGTACAGTATGTATTGGTTGCGGCTGCTACATCTGATAGATTTACGTTGCCTCCGTTAACAGTATTAGATATAGTAATTCTGTTAGTGCTATAATCAATAGATGCAACATAGTAAACTTGTCCAGCAATGATGCCACCAAAGTTAGAAACACTTGATCCAACTATGTACATGGCAGTAAAGATGATTGGATCATTGATGCTTAATGATGAGACTGTACTTAGTTTCACATAATCACCGGTACCATATACTTGTGTAGCAGTTAAATTAATAGGATTGTTGCTAGTTGACATAGTGAATGTCGTAGAATTAATCACAGTAGTGACATAATATGTTTCGTTTTCTACGATATTACCAAATGTTTGATAATTTCCAGTAGAATTAGTTGTAAAGAACAATGAGATACCTTGATAGAATCCTGCTGTACCACCTTGGCTACCTGACAACAATGGAGATATTACATAATTAGTTGCTGATTGTGTTGTAGTTACTGGTAAAATACCAGGATAGTCAATTGTTACTACAGCAGTGTTTGATACTTCACCAATCATTGCAGTTAGGCCGGCCACTGGGGCAGTTTCTGTTGTTAATACTACGGGGTTGCCAACACCATCAACCAATTTAAATTGAGTTAATCCGTTGATAGCACTAATATAATATACAGTCCCAACAACTAATCCACCAAATTTTGCACCAGTGAATTTTATTGGCATTCCAATATAGAAGCCAGTTGTTGGTCCAACATAGCCCTCTAAAGGAGTACCGCCTTCACTAGGGGCAATAGTAATATAACCAGTATTAGAGGTGTTAGTTACAATTCTAGTACGTGATGACCAATCAACTACATGATTATTAGACACATCCTGTAAGTAGAACGGAGCACCTTGAGCACTAGCTAGTATAGAATCAATAGGAGGTGCGCTAGATTCCAATGTCAATCCGGAACTAGCAACTTGAGTTGTATTTCTAAATACACCTGCATAGAACGAGCCGTAAAAATTATTAGGAGCCCAATCTTGTACTTGTGAGGTGTATGATGTTCTATCAAATCTTAGTGTAATTTGATTTTCACGAATTGGTATTGCAGTAGAAACACAACTTGCTCTTGCACTAATAGCAATATAGTTGTTTGATCCTGATCCACCATTTAATAAATTAACTCTGTCCTGATCCTTTAATGCACCTACATAAGTTGTATAGAAAGAAATAACAAAATTAGGTATAGTTTCCAATACTGAAATATAATAATATTCTCCTTGTTTTAGGCCACCTATTGGAGTTGTATTTGCACCCACACTGTAACGAATTAAATCTCCAGTTCGTAGCAACTGACTTTGAATGATAACTGTGTCATTACTCAAATCTACATATGAACTTGGGAACGTAATTATAGCACTTGGTTCAATTAAGATTTGTGGTAATTCAACATATCCTTCACCTGGATCAACTACATCAATGCGTAAGATCGTATCCAAGTTCATTACGGGTTGTAATATAGCGGCGCGTGTTGGCGCCGGGAACACGGTTGTATCTATGTATGCTGTTACCTTAGGAGGTTCGGTATAACCACGACCACCGTTTAGTAACAATACGGCAGGCAAATCTGTAATGATTTGCTCTCCTGGAATATGATTTGTCACAGGAGTCCCATTAACACCGCGAGTTAATCCAGTTAATAATCCATATGCTCTGTCAACACCTGAATAAGCAATTTGTTCTTCACCTATTTGAATAACACTGTCTACTGGGAAACCATAGACGTTATCTACTACCATGTCAATAGAATTTAATGTTAGATATGATGCTAGTGTAGTAATTGGGTAATTGTTTACTCCGGTGATGCTCAACCCATGATTGTTAAACCATTCAACATAGGGCGGTGTTTGCCAGATAGGATCTGTGGGCAAATATTGATTATCTTGACTTGGATTAGTATATACCAATTCAGGAGTAATATACTTTTGTAAGTTTGTATTATATGTTGCGGGCAAATCAAAGTCGGTGACATTACCGCGCCATAAATCAAGACCAGTATATCTAAACAAGAAGTCTTTAATGACTACATGATATGGCTTAACTTCATTGATATAACCACTCAAGAAATCTTGATTGTCTGATTGGAATATTTTTAATGGAAGTAACTCACGAATAGTGTGTGACACATCAACAAATGATGTTTTGTTCAACCACGGCAAGTAATTTTGACTTTCGATTGTCTCACTAATAATGTAGTTGAACAACAATATCAAGCCCTCATTCTTAAAGAATCCTAATTCTGTAGGCATTTCTTCGTTCAATGCACGAACAATATAACGAGTCTCCTCACTTGGGTAGGTGTCGAATGGAGTGGTGTCAAAGAAATTATCACCAAATCCTAAACGAGCAGTAGCATAGTCCCACAATGAACTCTTAAACTGTATTGTACCATTTTGTAATCCAATACGAACCCAATCATTGATTATAATGTCATATTTATATGTCTCTTGTAGACCTTGACCGTTCTTAGCAACAGTAACGATTAATCCATTTTGTGCATTCAACGTAGCCAAATCATAATATGATTGAACCATCATTGCTGGACGTGTGTTGTCATTGTATCCAATTGCCCACCAATTAATTGGTGTCCAATAATCTTGTGTGTTGTAGAATAGTTCTTCAGCACCAGACCAATTTGGATTACCAACAGTAGATGGATTGACAGCGCCTGATGTATTTAAGAATGTACTATAACTTGTTTCGTTATATGGATACTTTGCTAGTATTTCATTAGCAGTTGTCAAATAGTTCTTTAATGCACCAAATCTATCGTAGAAGAAGCTTTGGCGAGGACGTACTAGTATACCACTTTGTACTGGTTTTGGTAGATTTGGATCAGGTACAACTGCTCCTGATTCATCTACACCACTCATGCTTTCTAGCATTCTATTGTACAATGATTTGGGGTATGTTACACCCGGGGTTCCTGGCAAACCAGGCAAGAAATCATCCGTGTTCTCACGTATCAATGAGTATGCACTGTGTGAAACATCATCATTTGTTCCAGTAGCAAAACCAACATGCATTACAGTGTCTGTATTGTTTACATAGTCCATAGTGTTATACAAACCAAACGCATTTGGTAATAGTGGTGCAAAGTAAGAAATACCAGTTGTCAGTGGATTTGCAATATATGATTCACATATTGTATCTGACAGTGTTTTGCCTAATTGTGTAAACACAATGTTTGTGTTACGAACCCAATAGAAGTATACCGGAACAATAGCTCCAGTAGTGTTCAATGTGTATTCGATTGTATATTCGTTTACGTCTTTGACAGTACCGGGGCCTGCATAATTTGTAGGTAAAACGTTACTAGATATCCAACTACAAACTACAGGACTGCTTCCAGGGAATACTTGACCCCACCATTTGCTATTATATACCACATCATTACTTTGATGATAGTTTACAAATTTAGTAGTGCTTGTATCAAACCACAATTTACCAACATGTTTGGCTCCCCAAACAATAGAACTAGTGTTAGTAGAATTTGGACCATTGTATGCAGCAGGATCACGGTTGCTCGTGATATCAATATTTTCAGCAACAGCACCTAATAATTTACCCTGTAATGGATCAATGTAATCTAGATTGATCAATGTGTTATTAGTAGATGCACTATATAACTGGGCATTTTGAATTGCGTTTACATCAACGATAGGAGTTGAATTACGATATACACTCCAGTCTTGTACACCAGTGGCGTTTTGATAAATTATTACTTGACCGTTATTAATATTTGGTCTAAAGTTAGGTGTGCCAACAACAACTTGATTGTTATTAAAATCTAATGCTGTGCCATAGTATGGTTGTGCGCCGTAGTCTAAATCAAACGCATTAACATTTTGAGCATATACAAATTGACCCACATTGTTTAAATTTTCATCGTAGTTGCTTACATAGTCAAACATGTATACTGCGCCAGCATTAGTATAGGTGTCTAAAAATTGAGTTGTATTGTTATCAAACAATGTGTCATTGTTATAGTTGGCATCATCAGAAGCATCAAAGGTTGTTTCTTCATACCGTGTTGATACAGGTGAGCTTACTACAAATGAGCTGCTTTCATTAAATTTAATAGTAGTACCAAATTGTGTTCTACCTTGACTGTGTGGATCATTAATAGTTTGTGTCAATTGATACTTACTAATACCCAATTGATAGAAGTCATGTGCGCTTAATGTTACAATGTTTAATTTATCATTGACATATGCTAATTCATTGCTAATAGTAGAAATTACCAACTTACCGTTTTGTGTAGTAGCAGTTACATTGGTGATATTAGCGGAAGCTATTGAATTAGCAACTATAGTTGCATTACCTAATGGTATATCAACTACATAACCGTTTATTAATATAGTTGTAGGTGTTGAAACTTGGCAGTCAAGCAAACCAGTTATGATACCGTATTTGCCGCCGCCATCAGTGTATCGATAGACAGCACCTTCCTGATTTTGTGAATTAAGTTGAAACGGTGATCCAACTAATATTTCAGTACCGTATGTGTTAGTATCTAAACTGTAACCATACTGTTCACCTATTGTTAGATTATCAGGAGATACCAATGTTTCAATCAATACAAATTGTGAACTGCTAGATGTTATGATATCACCTGCGATCAAACTTTGATAGACATTTAACGTAGTACCCGTGACAGCATAATTATTATCTGTAATTAGTGTGCCGTTAACACTTACAAACAATGGTTGAGTCTGTACTACCGCAGACATTGTGCCTGAACTATTAGTCAAGGTTAATGTAGTACCGTTACGAGTTAAAGACAACGTAACAGTAGAACCTACAATAGACTTAACATAATAAACTTGATTTAGTGCAATGCTACCAAATACTGTGCCAGTAAACACGATTGCAGTACCATTTACACCTGCTGTTAATCCTGCAACACTATTCAATGTTACTGCGTTACTTGCAATGGCCGATGCGGTTCTAATAGTTGTGCCGGGAGTATATACTAATTTGAATGTTTGAGGAACTAGTGGCTGACTGTTGTATTGTGATTCAAAATTCTGAACTAATCGTTCAAAAATATAAGTTGAACCTGTATTGTCTACTGTGGTATCTACATCAGGTGCACCAATAATTACAGTGTCCCCGTAATAATTAGTTGACAGTGAGTAAGAGAAGTTATCCCCTGCTACCAATCCTAAAACATTGATAATAGTTGAATACTCATACAATCCAGTTACTTGTGACTTGCGATATACATATACACTGTTTTGTTCATATGCACTGATATACAACCAGTTACCATCACCGGAGAATGCTGTAGCAGAACCCCAGTTTGTTGCACCTGTTGGTGCTTGAATTGTTTGAGATAATTGTAATATGTTTTGTGTGATAGACACAATCAAATCATATACTTTAACTAATCTGTTAGCTAATAATGCACCGGTTGGTTGACTGATGGCAAATTTGTTACCACTATAAGAAATAGTAGAACCAAAACTTTCTGATCCAGTTATACTTTGGCGCATTACGAATACTTTAAATACAGGGTCATATACATATCTGTATGCTACACCCAAGTCACTGTCACCAATTAAATAGCCTAAGTCACTTGTAGTTGCTACTGCACTACCAAATTTCAATGCACCTGTTCTTAATAATTCTAAATCATAAACATAATTTAAACTCTTGCGATAGACAGCCCAATCACCGTCAGTATTTGTATCTACCCATACTTTATTCTTAACAAATTCTGTGTTTAGTAACGGTAATGAATTGATGTCACTAGGTTGATTTACACGTTGAGATTGAAATCTCATCACTATGCCAGTACCGGTAAGTCTTGTAACTGATGCTAACAAGTTAAGTGCAATTGTAACTCTGTTATTATCTATAATTGATTGTACGATTCTATACCCATTGACACCTGCATTAAAATTAATAATAGCAATAGTTTGATACTTAGTTAAGTTGTGTGGTTCAGCAAAAGTCAAGGTCACTGTTCCATTCAAGTTATTAACCACTTCAATTAATTGACCATTGCTGATAGGGGTGTATACTTGCCAAGTTCCGTTATAATCAGCAATCCAAACATATTCACCTACGTATAATTTTTCCAACGGAGTCTGAGCAGTGTTTAAATCATTATAGTAATAACCGTAAACTGAAATATCGTTAAAGTTTACATAACCTGCTGCAGGATATAATCTGTTGGGAGTGTCAACTGGTAATGTAGGTAGAACATTAGGGTTAGTCAATGGTCTACTATAATTAAATACAGAATACAACGGAACTTCTTGTTCTACTCCGTCAGTATAATCTCCTGTAGTCAATGCTACTGTGCTTGGGTTGCCGGTCAATTGAGTTTGATTTAATCTAAAATCAACAAAGTTATTATCCAACACACCACCAAACTCACCTGTCTTGATAGCCCAATTATCATTGATATCATAGTCAATACCACCTTGTAGTAAAGTTACGCCCTTAAAGTTATTAGCGGCGATTCTTGTACCCATTTGTTTAATCATGTTCTTATAAACATTGACTTGGGTAATATCTGTTAGGTCGGCAAGTGCTAGGTAATCACGGGGACGATAACCAATTAATGACCAGCTTAGTATATCACTATCTCTGTCTAGGTTACTAATGTTTGTATTATAGAACAACGTAGATTCATACGAACGTGTTGAACCGTTAGGTAGTAAGCCCTTTTGAATTTCGTTGTAGTTAGTTTCTTTCCATAACTTAGTATCAAAAATCGCACTAGCATTAATCACTTGTAACGCAGTCCAATATCTATTTTTGTATAATACAATAGAACCTTTGGTATACTTTGTGATACTGTCCCATTCTAAGATATTGTCTTGGTTTAATATAAAACCCTGTGCATCGATTGTACCATTCCAATCGGCAGTTTTAACACCCTTTGTTAGGATACGAGCTTGACGTAAACCGGTTATAAGATTGTAGATGATATCATTAAATAGTGTTACGTTGTTGAAAACAATACCATGTTCAAAATTACTAATGTTAAACTGACCATATGCAACGGTATCACCTTGATTTAATGGTGTAGCTGTGAATAAAGTACCTTCACGAACCACAGCTAAATCAGTAGATTTAATTGGATATAAGTTTTGATTCAATACAAAGTTTTGTTTTTGTAGTGTTAATGGTTGAACAATGTAACTATCTTTGTTAATAGTCATAATATTGGCTGCTGGATTTAAGTTAATCAAACTTCCTTTTTCCCATCCTGATTGAACCCAATATAAATATTCAGCAACCATCTGACTCCAAATTACTGCTAAGCCAGATTCGATCTGGTCAAACAATACGCCTTGGTTGAGCAAATAATTATTATAGCTTCCTATAAATTGTGCAACATCATGTATTGAATTGAATTCGGTACCATATGGGATTAACTGACTTTTATTGTCAAAGTAGTCATTTGCAATTTGTACAGATAATCCTTCTACTGATACTTTATTATAATTTCCGTTTATTTTTGGAACACTTATATTAAAATATGCGTTGTTCTGTGAGTTACCAAATACTTTCCATCCAGTGCCTACGTTTTGTACAATAACTCCACTGTATATAATTTTGTCGAATGGCACATTGTCATATAACAATACTTGATAGCTTTCATTAGGAATCAATAATGAAGCATTTGTACTGTTTGGTGTGCCTTTTTCAACATAGAAATTCAATAGGGTCTTGTCACTGAATCCAGCAAGTCTGTATGCTAAACGAACATCCAAATTAGCTAGCAAATTAGTGATGTTGGTTGTTGCATCCACGCCCAATTGTTTTTCATAATCAACAATCCAGTTGATGTAACTAGTTTTAGCTATGCCATTACCATAAATTTGTACATCGCTAATTACTAAGTGGCTGCGGTTGTTAACTAAGAATTGATTGAATTCTGTGTTGTATTTGTAATTGTCAACATCAACACCCAAGTTGTAAAATTCTGCTGGCTTTGTCAATGACAATAGTTTCATCAAGTCAAATGGCCATGTACTGCTTCTGCGATATGATAATTCAGTTGCAGCTACATCTCCAACTTTCCAATCATGTTTGAATGAACGTTCTACATAGTTACCAACAATAGCATCAAATGGTGATAATAAATTACCAGCACTGTCAACAGGAATTACTTCTAACAACTGCGGTCTGATAAACTGACTCAATACGTAGGGATCACCGTTGTTCCAGTTAATACCCTGTGCTAAATCTTTCCATAATACTAAGTTGTCACTTGTATATGGGGCAGCACCATAACGTCCTGTCCACCATGATGGCATTGCAGTGAAGCCAAGCATTTCCCATGGTGTTGTATTAGGTTCAGAGGTGTCATAGAAATATTGATATATACCTCTCCAATAACCTTGTAATATTTGACTACCATCAATCTTATTTCCTGATTGACTGTAATTATAAGTAAACTGGTCAATTGAACTATAACCTACTTGTGGTTTATATTCTACACGATTCTGACCTATCCAATTTAAAAAGTATTGCGAGTATATGCTTAGTACTTCGTCATATGAGTAACCAGTATTTCTAAAGAAACCAGGAATAACATCATAGTCACGAATTGGAATGATGTCACTTAGTTTTAAATTGTTATAGATTCTTGTTTCAAATTCTAACAATACTTTATCTCTGAAGTCTACTAAATTCCCGTCAATATAATCACCGTACAATTGATTATATGATCCATCATGTCCACGAATAAAATATGTAGGTTGTGTGTAGTTACTATCTAAGATAACTTCAGGTACAAATGCTGGATACAATCCTAACTTAGTAGGAGTATTTGGAACATAGCTACCATATGTTTGATTATATTCTTTAATTGTTACGATATCACCTGGTAACAAATCAGTACTAATTGTTAAGCTAGGAGTATCGGTGCTGACAGTATAGTCAATATTGATTAGTAACTGAGTAGTTGTTGTAAAGTTATCAACAGTTCTTGTTAGATAAACAAGAACACCATAATAGTTTGATTTAGTAAAATCATAAATTCTAGTCAATGGATAGATACTTACATCTAATGAGTTAGCAAAAGTATATGTGTTGGTAGCATATGCTGACATGTTAGGTAGCATGTCAGACCAAAAGAATGGACCAGATTCAATTTTACCTGAGGTAATTTGATCTAATGCGTTATCTAGCATTACTGCCGGTAACTGATAATAAGTATAGTCTGTACTATCAATTGTATTTACTAACAAGTTTTTAAATATAATATACTGTTGACTATTATACTGCAACGAGTCAACTAAATTGTGATTTTGTTTGCGAAGGAATGTGCCAGGAAGTGCAAGACTTGCACTATTCTGAATAATCTTATTACCCCATGGCACAAGATTGCCCAAGTCACGATAGTTGTTTGAACCAAATACTACGCCAGTAGTGTCAGGATTGTTGTAAAAGATACTTTGATACTGACCACGTATATCACCAACGTTTGCTGTTGTGATATCAGTATTGAATGGGTTGTTTTGTAAGTTGATAGGGATTTCATAGTAAGCTGTTGGACTTACTTGGTCACTTAGTATAGTAATTTCAATTACAGTATCAACTAAAGGATTAGGTGGTGTAAATGTAATTACAGTAGAATCTTCTGTAATTTCATATGTGTAAGTTGATGATGCTTGCAAATCATTATTTACATACAATTGAATGTTAGGCCATGCAGTGTTTGTTGCAGCCGCAATGTCGCATGTATATGTTGTTACTGGGTTAGATGCTACATAATCAAAATTAAACACTTGGTACTGCCGACTTTCAGCAACTGCTGTTTGCCAACCTAATGCTCTACTAAATGTCGATAGGTCACTATAGTTGTGAACATATCCAGTGTTTACTTTTTGTGTTATTGGTGCAATGCCCTTAACATAATTAAATGTCGCAGAGTTTATTAGTACATCAAAGCTAATGTCGCCTACATTGTTTACGGAACTATAGCGCAACGGAAAGCCTAATATCAAATCATTGATTCCACTACCAATACCATAACTGAATAGTTTGTTACCTTTGAATGAACTACCTACATAAACATTATTGTTACCAAAACTTACACCATCATTGTCAAAGACATCAAACAATGGTGCTTGGTTAATTGTTGTCTTTTGCTGTGCTTCAAACCATGTTAAACCATCAAAGTAAAAATCCATACCTTGATTGTAATAGCCCTTGAATGTAAATGTACCTTCGTTTGGTAATACTAAACCATCTTCAACTTCAGTCAATGTAATAACTGGGATTGAGCCGGCAATACTTGAAAAACGAACAATATAAATTTTATTACGAACATCAACATTTGTATCTACAGAGAATACAATCTTTGCACCGTCATACAATGCATAGTCATCATTTGGTAAACCGTTTGCAATTAATGACACATTAGTGGCTGATGTAAATGATGATGCATAAGGCCACGTAACCGTCAATGTCAATGTTGTTGTACCAGAAATAGCTGAGATTTGACTATTACGTGGTAGTTTACCAGCATTGTCGGTAATATATTGACCTACTTGAAATGTACCTATGCTGGCACCAATACTAGTTACAGGACCCACGTCTGACGCCAATACAGTAATTGTAGTAGATGTTGCGCTTGATGCTGATGCGATAGATGCGGTTGATGCAGTGTATACTTCTACGTCCGGGTAGTAAGCAAGTTGTCCGGCAACTTGAGTAAATGCATCTGTTGTTCTAGTGTCAAAGAAATCAATAGGTTGTTTGCCAACAATGTTGTTATTAAATAATTGTAAGTTAGGATAAAATTCTATGACCGGGCGTTTTGCTTTATTATTTTGTGTTGCATATGTAGTAACGATTGTAGGATCATTTAAATAACCTGCAGTTGCATTAATAACATCAATGTGAAACCAACGATTGCTTCGTGACCATGCATTTCTGTCAATACTATTTCTTGCAATTGTTAAATAATCTTGATATACAGGAACGTATAATGTACTATCATAGTTGCCAATGTCATACGGTAAGGTGTCGTATGGTGTATATGTTCCTGCAGTGAATGGTTCTGGGGCAATTAGTGTAGCAATGTCTAATAATTCAATTGCAGTACCCACACCTTGAACATAGTATTCACCTGTCTTGTAAGTTGTTGGATAGATACTACCTGCAAATGATACTTTTAATCCGTTAGTAAACACGACACCATTTGGTGCAGTGTAATTCTTTTTACCTAAAATATCATTGACATTAATTTGATTTGCAGAGTTGCTATTAATTAATTTAATAACACCAACCTTGTCTGGACTAGTACCGTCTTGATAATATATTGTATCTAGCAAACTGCTTAGATACGGGATCAAGTTAATTACGCCTTCGATATTACGATAAAAATTTCTAGCTTTCCATTGTGTGCCGTAAACTGCTGTTATCTTTTCTTCAGTTGGGATAGGGGCATATGGTACTAATTTTAGTGTAGGGTTGTCAGGATCACCAACATATGTTATTAGATAAAATGTAGCTGAAGGATCAGTATAATAACCACCATTATAATTGTTATTATCAATCGATGTGCCCGGATAAACGAACGGGGCGTTGCCACCGTTTTCATCATACAGTGTTGTATCATAAAACGGGCCAACAAATCCAGTTTCATTAACTACGCCAGTATTATAAAACAGTACAGTTCTACCTCCTAATGCTGTCACACCGTCGATATTTTTAACATAACTTAACAGCTGACCATTGATTTCATCAAATGGCGTAGTTGATACTACATCAACTAAGTTGTTACCTGGGAAATTATATTCATCCTGTGCGTTTTTATAAGGTACATTAAATGTTACTACACCTCTAGAGGCCCCGTTGTTTTCAACACCAAGTATATTACGTGTTTGTAAATTAGGTTGAGCTGGATCATAGCCGGTTACACCCGGTTTACCTTGTAACCAAAATGCAGTATTCTGATCTACAGTAAATGTATATGTACCGCCACGAATAAAAGTCAATGATGGATTAGTTGAGCCACTTGGATTAACGTCACTTGAAATGTTGTATCCATTTGGCAAATCTGTTACAACATAATCACTGACATTATAAACAATGTCAGTAGCAACTGTTACTGCCGGTGCACCGGTTGGCAACCAGTAATATTGATTAAAGTTGATTACTTTATCCAAATCAACAAACGGATCCCATGAATAAAATTGACTGTTAAACAGTCTGTCGTTATTATCAATGATGCCACCGTTTAATTTTACAGCATCTACTATGCCCGGATAACTAATGAAATCGACTGCTGTTGCTGTGTTTGTTTTTGTAAATACAACAGCAGGATCTAATTGATAGTCAGTGCGTGTTTTTGTAGGTTCAATTACATATTTGTCTTTAGCATTAATACCATATCCAAACTTACTACCAACATAACCTTCAATACGCATCGTATTTGGTTGATCCGTAATTTGATCTAGTGTTGCTCCTAAAAATTGTGCGTTAGTAGGGGTCTGAAATACTTCAGGTAAAAAGTTTAGTGTTCTAATTCTTGTTGCCATATAACTCTCTAATTGTTATTGTATACTTATCTTATTTGTAATTGCACTGGAGTTAAAGCTGCGATGATTACAACGTCATTTGCTGTTGCACCGTTAACAAAAATTTCATAAGGAGCTGATTTGATTTCGTACAAGTCACCAAAGTTCATTGTAGGATCATTTGGAACTAATACAACTGAACTCATTAAATCTCCTAACTGTGCATGTAAATATGCACTTAATTCTGAAAAGTAGAATGTGTCTCCAAAGTTCCAATTATTGATATTAAAATAATTGTTCATAGCAGTTAGGGTTGCACTACGTACTTCACTATCACTTGCATTTGTCATTTGTGACTTGATAACTTTAACTGTACCTTGTAATTGAGGTGTTGCCTTGTGACCAAATAAAGGAACAAATCGAACACTATTTGGTACTACGTTATCAGTCAGCATCTTGTAATCATCTAAACGACCATAAGCTTGTTGCAATTCACTAATTGTAGGGATATCTGGTTTTGGTACTGTATCAGTAGAATCTTGTATATAATTTTGGTAAGCTGTATAGTAAGCTTGTGTTACCAAATACAAATCAATGATGTTTGTAGTTGCCGGATCAATACGTGTAGTGTTATTACTATTATGACGATACTGAAATTGCAATCCTTGGCGTCCTGATTGCATTAGATATTGAGGTTGCGGAGTCATTATATAATATGGTGTTGTCACTGTAGTATCTTGCACTGATATGTAAAACTTGTTTTCATTATATGCATAGAATAACTGACCTAATGGATATTCGTATTTTACAACTTCGATGGTAGTTAAATTAGGATACTGATATACCACTTCACTTGAAGATATCACTTGATAACGTGATAAATTAACCGCATCTTGAATTAGTTCAAAAAATGCGTATATACCAATGTTAGCATTGTTAACTTGATAGCCTGTAACAGTAGTAAAGAAGTCAGGATCTAAAATAATTTCTTTATTGTTTACATCAATACTAGAAACTTCTACTTCAAAGTCATTCACATAACCATCACTTTCAATTGTTTGTCCAACGATGTTTACTTTGACTGGTTTAGCTAAAGCATAGTTATTTCCAGGTTGGGTATTAGTTGATAACATATTAACATAATCTGCTAGAATCTTACCAGTTACTGGATCATATACTAACTTACCTATTTCAAACCAGAATCGTGTGTCAGCTACTGATCCAAAGTAATACTTTAATGATCGGTAATACACTGAGTACATATTGTTACCGGTAGATTGAAAATTCACAAACCAATTATCTTGATTATATGCACCTATAGACCATCTATCCTGTGATGCTAATAATGAATTATTAAATATCAAGCTAAAGCTTTGATTCAATTCCATTCTGGTAATTGCTTCTTGTCTTACTAAAGTAGGTAATGTGTTTTGAAATGCAGGTATAACTTGATTAACGATGGCACCATTTGGCACATACGCATTTAATGAAACTGGACCGATGCCGTTACTAAAATTACCAGTACCGTTATTATATCCATCACCAATAACACTTAATACTGTTGTCCAAAAGAATGTGGTATTGGTTGGGCCTGCAATACCTGCTATCAATCTGTTATTTTGATCAAAGTAATAACCACTTGGAGCAATCACCCGAATCATAGCTCCTGGTGTAATATATTTTACATCATGCGTTGAGTAGGTGCCGATAGCTATTGGTACATCTATTGATCCAGATATATTATAAAAATAACCAGTTACACTATTAGCATCTACTGTACTGGTATTCCAGTATACAGTCCCGTCACCAGATGCAATATTGATATCATACCGTGTGTAATTTTCTAAGTAATACTGTCTTGCTCTAGTATCAGCCAATGCATTAGCCAATGCATCGGTTAAAAACTTAATGATGTCACCGGTATTGTTAATTGTTAATAACAACCAACCATTGTCATTGTTTTGATATAAAGCACCATCGTTTGCAAAACTATTAGTGCTAGAGTATTTTCCGGTAGGGTCAAGTAAGTCTAAATTTTTAGACACACCAACTGAAGTTCGGTTAATAGCTTTACTTTTAATAATTGAACTATATAACGTATATGGGAAATTGTTATAATCTTCGCCATTAACCATTCTGTTTTGAGTATAATATCTTGCAGGGGCACGTTGTTTAATATTTGCTATTGTTTCTCTTGCTTGTGCAGTTGATGCTGGTAATTGTAATTGTAATCCTAATGTAAGTGCTTCTGTTCGACCTGCTCGGCTAATATACTGTATTGTTACTTGAATCCCTTGCATCTCAGTTGGATCAATTGTATAAGTCAATGCATTACCTGCACGAACATATGCTCTAAAAGATCCAACCGGTGCTTCAGAAAATACCCCATCTCCAAATGCATAACTAACTAAATCATTAAAACCTGAAATAACTGAGAAGACTTTTTTAGTTGATGTGGTTGAACTTAGTTGTGCATTTGCATAGACACTCTCAACTTGTTTCCAAAGAGTTCTTCCACCATTAGCGGTGCTTAATTGATATAACCAAGTATCAGTATTATTAACACCTTGAATGTTAATGTTTACTACTTGATTTGAAATTTGTTGTGGTAAATTAAAATCGTAGCTTTGTAATTTTCCTTGTTTAAAATAAAAGAAAAAACCTGTGTTTGGACTACCGTAACCTAATTTGTCATTGCGATATAACATATTAAATCTGCCAGTTGGTGCCGGCGGCAATTCATATACATAATCTTCATTCACGCTGGTAACACTACACAATTCAAAATTCATATTCATTGTATCAACTGTAGAGGTGAACGGTATAACAGGTAAACTGTTTGGTGGAATTTCTATAGCGTATTCACTAGTCAATACACCTAATAATTCTGCTATGTTTCCCGGACGTCCAATTTTTTGACTATTGATTAATGTGGCATTAACAATTGTATTAAACTGTTCTAACCAGCTAATATTAGCCGGATCGTTCCAAACAATTGTTTGATTACCCAAATTAATACCATTAATGTCAGTTAATTGTTCTGTTGTTCTTATACTGGTAACTTTGATAAATCCCTGACCAGTAATGTTTCGTTTTGGGTTGTAGCTGACTAAGTTGGCTAATTTGATAACACTGTCTCTACGTTCAGCAGTGTCAATAAAGTTTTCACGGGTGTTTAAATCATTACGGAAAGCAATACCCTGTCCCATAAATGCAATAACATCCATCAACGCAATAAATTCGCTAGATTCGATGTAATCGTTAAAGGTTTCTGGGTAGTATGCTCGCAGATAGTCAATGAAACTCTTACGTAAAGTCTCATAATCGTAACTTCTGAAGTCAGCCTCACGGAAGGTTTGGTATATTGCCTTCCAATCGTTGACACCGAATATTGATGATTGTCTTGAACTTGTAGCCATAGTTTTTCTCTTTTAAGTATTTATCTTAACTGAAAACCATGGTTTTTTAGGATCTGATTGTTGCTTGATTAGTTTGGTTATTAAAAAATACATTCAATAAAGTAGCTTGATTAAAGGGCGCTACTGCTATTTCTACTTCAAGTAGTATACCATTGTCTTGCACAAACGATTTTACTTTATTAAGAATAAGCCTAGGATCATTTTTTGCTATTTTTCTAATTTCGTTTTCTATATTAAACTGAGTATTTGTATTATTAGGTTCAAATATATAAGACCAAATAGTTGTTCCATAGTCAGGATTACCTACTTTTTGTCCTTTAGGTATATTTAGTGCATTTATAAAATCTTGTATAACTAATGGGGCATCTACTAATCTAAACTTTTTACCAAGAATAATAGGCTGCACAATTCCACCTACGCCACCGTCTACTCCTGGTAATGCTGTGGTAGTTTTAGGTTTGTTAGCATTTATAGTTGAAAAACCGTTATATGTTGACATACTGTATTTATGCAAAAAATTTGTTGAGTACTGCGCTAGCTATATCTTTTAATTTAAGTTTTTCATCCCAAACATTTCTTAGTACAGCCAATTGCGGGTCTCCTGCAGGTAATGATTGTGATGCTTTTTCATATGCTAATCGAGCTTCACGAGCAGCATCAACCGCTTTGCCCAATGCTATTGCTGCAACGCTTTGTGCGGTTGATTTAGCTAGTATTTCTGATACATTAGTTGTTGCAGCAGTTTCACCCGTTGTTGCAGGATTACCTGAAAAGTTTGGAATTGGTATTTTTGAATTACCAAACACTGATCCTACCAATGATGTTAAACTAGCACGATTAATAGTGTTTATTGCAACTGTTGCTAATTTATTGGGGACAGAACCTCCTGAACTCAGTGAACTAATAGCAGAATTTAGTGCGGCTGCAGCTCCTGCTTGTAGTCCAGCAGAGGCAATTGCTGTTAACGTATTTCCCGGAGATCTTAATTGTGCTAATAACCCAACTGCGATATTTCCCAGTGGCTGTCCTGAAATGACTGATGCAGTAATTTGTCTTATTGCCGAAGATGACTGTGCAGTACCGGGAATAGTATTCAATGCAGCTAACGAATTATTAACTATAGTTGATACTGCTTTTTGTGCACCGGGTAATGCCCCTAAACCAGTAGATATTGAATTTGGTAATATTGAAATAGCGCCGCCGGCACCTACCCCAGCAGTCGTTTCATTTCCGGTGTTCTGTGCAAACCTAAAAGCATTAAGTGCGATCTGTTTTAAGTTTTGAGGAACTCCGGGCAATAAATTAGGGAACGAGTTAATTATTGCAGCAAACGCTGACCCAGCAATTCCTTTAGCAGTGTTTAACAAACTTCCACCACCTTGACTAGCTGATAATCCATTTAATGAGCTAGCGATTGAATTCAACCCACCGGTCAGAGTAGATGCCATATTGGCAGCAAAATTACCCGAAGTCAATGATGATTGAGCGGATGCAAATAATTGATTGACAATTCCACCAACCGGACCACTAACATTACCAGAGATTAGCCCGCTCAATCTACCTGCTGATTGTCTGACTGCATTTATTGTGGCATTCAATCCAGCTGTTGCTACTGCTGAAACTATACCCGCAAGTTGACCAGAAGATTCTGACCCTGTAATTAACCCAGCCTGTGTTGCTTTATTCTGTGCAACTTGAAAGCCACCGGAAACCTGTGCTTGTATTTGAGCCACTGGATTATTCAGATAACTAGACAAGTTAGTTGCTCCGGGTTGTCCTGTCCAAGCACTAGGGGGTAGCACTTGTTGAATGGTCATACCTTTTTGTAAATTAGATGCAGCCAAGGCTGCAAAACCAGGTTTAATAACTCCGGAATCTTGTAATGTTTGGAAAGACTGCGCCATAGATCCAATTGCTTCTGTGTTTATACCATTTTGTCTTACTACCCCTGCTCCTGTTGCAATTGCTGCCTGAATTTCAGGATTAGATTGTGCTCTAGTAGACATATCTGCTACCATTGCATTAGTTGCATTGGTGTCTATGCTATCACTGATTGGATTTGTTATTGGAACCGTGCTTGAAACAGAAGGAGATACTGGTGTTGATGGAGGTGTTGACGAGGTTGTGTTGTTTGATTCTGCAATGGCTGGATTTGGTGTTGATGGGAATTTTGCATCTGCGTCATTATTTACTTTAACATCAACTCCTTGATTTGCGCCGGCCCATGGCGCATGTGCTGGTGCTCTGCTTACAATACTTAATAATGATGCCGGTGCTGCTGCCCAACCCTTTACCTTATCAAACAATGTATCGGTATGTAATACAGTAGTGAATGGTTTTACATCACTCGGAGTCAATGCTGATTCACCTGTATTTAAATTAATTTTACTACCATTAATGTATGTAGTAGCAGAACTTGCTAAACTTGCTTCGCCGGCTGATTTAAAACTCATCTTACCATTAGTTTTGGCAGTGTAGTTTCCTTGAACTTGTGTAGAATAATTAGTTCCAACTCTCATGTCAGTCTTTTTAGCAGACTGAATGTTGACATTTTCACCATACATATTCAAATCTTTTTTAGCATTGATGTTGATGTTATTATCAGCGTGTAGGTTTAAATCACCCTGTGTTCTTATGTTAACCGAATTAGTAGCGTACATATCAATAGTACCTTCTTTACCCAACTCAATATAACTTTGTCCGTTAGCATGGATGATGAACAACGTTTGCCCATCATCACTCATTAGTATTTGATGCCCTAAGCTTGTACGCAATCTTATTAATTGGTCTCTTCCAATTAAATCGCCATCATCCATTACAATAGAATGACCAACTCTACGTGATATAACTTTCAATCCTGCAACATTGGTACCGGTGTCGGCTGCTGCGGCAATAGTTTCGTCAGTTAAACCACCGTCGTAGATAGGTCGACCGGGTGTGTTTACACCCCAACCAACTCTACTCGGACTCTCCCGTTGTGCGCTTGTACCTATAGTACCTCTGATAGTATCACGAACCAATCCCTGCTGTGCAAGTACACCGGCTACATAACTATGTACTGGTTTAGGTTCACTATAAAATGTAGGTGATTTATCTATCTCAGTGTTATTAGTGTTAATATTAGACACAGGCAATCGTGTAGCCCCGCCGTAACTTTTTGCCTCATTTTCATTTGTGACAACTGTTTCTGCTGAACCAATAGCAGGAACCATATACAATGATTCTGGTTCGGGTACACAACCTATCCAATATCCATAGTCAGGATCACCGTTAATAAAAATACATATAACAGTACTGCCTATATCAGGTGGTGCATTCCACATACCATAACTACTTGGGTTTTGTAAATATGTTCCGTAATTATCTTTAGCACCTTGAGCAATGGTTGTACCATAGAATGGACTCATGTAATTAACAGTTGTCCATGAAGTTGAATCATTGGGATCTCTTCCGCTTTTATCAGCAATGTAAACACGAATTCTACCGCATCTGATGGTATCAATTGTATCTTTGACTACACCTAGTACTGGCACCGATCGTAGTGCGGCTCCGCCGGCGTCTGGTCTAGATGCTTTAGTAGGACCTTTGGGTTTAAAAAGACTATGTGGCATATTAAATTTCTAGTTATGGGTTAGGTGGTGTTTCTCTTCCACCTTGATCGATTAAGTTTGCTTTACCTGCTTGTGTTAATCCAGTATTAGCTACATTTTCTCCGCTAGATACTATTAAGTTAGTTGCATTATTAGTAGGTACTGCTGATTTTTCTTGAGTGCTTACTGGAATTACAGGTGGTGCAGGTGGGCTATATTGATTTGAATTAGTAACTGCCTTGTCCGGTGTAAATCCACTATTAGTTGATGTTGATGCACCTGATGATGGTGTAGATAATACAGACTGGTTGAGCCCTGTGTTTCCTCTCCCTTGAGCAGTGGCTTCAGTTTGATTTGCTGAATTTTGAGAAGCAGACTCTGCATTATCATCGGCTGCTCTAGGAAATGTCATTATCGTACACAATAGTTGTTGTGAAAATTTTCCCTTTGAGAATGAAGAATTAACTTGTTTTACCTGATAACAGACACCGTCAATATTATCGGGAACTGCATAACCAAAATCATAAAACAAAATACTTTCATTGACTTTTAACAATCCAGTTTGATTATCATAATCAACACCTTCATTAAAGTTAACTTCAATGAATATTTGGCCGCCATTTGGATTTATTGTGTAGTTTTCATTGCTATAAGATTGATTATAAGGCTCATTGACACTAGGAGCTGCTTCTGTCATCAAGTAGTCAGGGTCACCTAATATGTCAATTTTTACATCTGTATATGCTGCTGGATCATATAAACTTGTCATGTAAGTGTTTTGCGATTCATTACCATCACCTATTTTTCCAGTCTTATCTTGACCTGTACGTTTGTTATCGTAATTTGGTACTGTAGCATTTCCTTGATTTGATGCTGGATTACCGTCTGGTGGGTTGCCTGTTAGAAAATAAGTTAAATCAAATGATTGAGAATATCCTGTAATTTCAGTATTCTTTCCAGTAAACCAATAATCGTACCTTTTATACGGGCCTGTATATTTTGAAACTTTTCCGTAAGGTGTTGTTGCAGCCGGAGTATCATATGGTTGTATAACATAAGTTATTTCGTATGCATAATCATTTATTGAACCATCCCAACCTTTAACTTTAACTTCAGGTGTTACATTGTACCAACGTAATGTATTTGATGTTGCACCAGGTGTAACAGTTGATTCTGGACTACTAGTCTCGGTTGACGGAGATTCTACGCTATTGTTTACTAATCTTAAAGCATCTTCTAAATAAGAACTTTTTTTTACTATGTTATTAATTGCTTGTAATGTGCTAGTACCTTGTTCAATTGTAATTTTTCGTATAATTGGATCTGATATAGCTTTTACTGCGGTATGATCGTTAACTTGAGATTGCTTGCTAGCTGAATTCATACTTTGTTTTTTCTTGTCCGCATCGGCCGGACTATTAAAAGTAGCAGTACGAAATAATGCTGTGTCTCCAATATAACGAACTTTATACTCGTTTGGTATACCCGGATTTCCGTCTTTGTCTTTTCTTGCCTTTGCAGCCTTTTCTTCATTGACATTCAGTGTACCAAACAGGCTCACCATGCCTCTGTTGCCGGTACCACCCTCACTGGACAATGCATTTTTTACTGTGTCAGCTATTATTTCAATGTTATTGTCCACTGTGCCTCTAGCAATGGTCATAGCAACTTGAGTAGGTGCTATTTTAGCTTTTATATGATATGTTGTGGCAGTACCATTTAATTTAAATTTGAGTTCGGTTAACATAATTGGGTACAATGTTTCAAATACCCCATCACTGTTTATAATTTCAGTACTATTGTTAAAATATTTACTAGAGTCAGCTATGTTACCATCTTTATCATAACCTTGAAATCTAATTCCTAAAACAAAAAATTGTCTAAGAGAATTATAATTTGTCCCCCCTTTTTTGTTTATTTCACTGTCAGGGATCATATGTTGATATGCCCGTCTAAGTTTAGTTGGTAATGAAAATCCATATGGTTCATGTATATCAAATGAAATGTCTGTAACATTAGATGTGGTTGCAGTCATAGTAGTTGCTACTTGAGAAATTAATTTTAAATTATCTATATAATAATCTAAATCAAATCCATTAGCTCTTTTGATTGGGCCATCGTTGTTTATACCACCACTTTGAGCAAGAAGAAAAACTCCACTAGTACCGCCGGCAGTTTTTAATTCGTTTATGTCTTTTCTTCCACCTTCTACATATGCATTAAATGCTTCAGGTGAGATCATGTACCAACTAAGCTGATATGCGTATGATGAAAACTGAGCAAGTGGATTAGTTGGTCTTGCTCCGGGTAGTGAGGTAGACCCTGCGGAATTAGTGTTGACATTATCGGCTGTGTTGTTTGTCGCGTTTTGTGTACCACTAGTGCCTTGGGTAGTAGTGGTAGTGGGACCGGATGCATTATTGCCGGAGCCGGCTTGAGTAGTAGACCCTCCTCCGGTTTGATCTCCGCCGGCTGAAGTTCCACCTAAATTATTATCAGGTGTAGATGATATTACATTACCTAACGCATCATAAATGATTGGCATTTATACTCCCAATGATTGTGTTAATGTACTATTCAACGGTATATAGATACCAGTACCTGTGACAAAATCAAACAATGGATCTAATAATGTATTTGGGTTTCTATTTGCAAAAACCCACCATAGTCTTGAATTACCATATAAGTCATATGCCAATAAATCAGGACGTAGATTGTAGATAGAAGTAATTTCCCAATATTTGTCGTCTGGTAATTTAGGTATTGGTCTATTCACCATGATATCTAAGAAGCTTTGATTGACAACTCCTGTATTATTATAGGGGCTAGATTGCGGATATAAAATATTATTTGACATTACCAGATACCTCCACTATTGTTTATACTTCCTCTTAGTAGTCCACCAGTTGCATAATCTCTTAAACTAAAGTTATTACTGATATCATCACGTGATACAATTGGTGTAGCAGTAATAGATATACTTACTTTTGTAGGCACATATGTTGCATCACTATTAATTAACACATTTGGGGTTGAGAAGTTAGGGGGTTGAGATATTAACCCTGATTGACTCAATCTACTAAGTCTTAATGTACTATTTACTACAGGGGCTTGTTGCCCTACATTTTGTCCAGGATTATTAGTTTGACTACCGGCGCGAATATAATCTACATCAGTTGGTGTGTTATAAGTAAAATTAGTTATTACCATTGGGTGATTATCAAATTGATATGCACCAAATCCTGTCAGATAGCATAATGGTGGGGGAACGCCGTTCTTTGGATTTTCATCTTGACCATAAAACATTTTAGTAACGCTTCGGAAAAAATGAATAACTGCTAACAAATAATCTGCTTCATTTGAATCTTGTGCTGTAAAATCACCTGTTATAGTTACAGAATCAACACTACTACCTTTATACTGATAAACTTTGTAGTTACTATGGACTAACTCACTAGAATCATACCCTGCAACATATGATACTGATATGTTTGGTGTGTAGGGGAAAATTACCCCATCGGTTTCTATTAATGGTCCAAGTATACCTGCATTTGCTCTGTCAGCTACTCTGTATAAATAATTTGCACCTGGTGCCAAACTTATTCTAACACGCCAGTCTTTTGCTTGTTGAAAATTTTGAGTGTCTTGATATGTAGCTGTTGATCGTGCTGAATCCAATTGTATGCCAATGGCATTACCCGACGGGTTGACGTTTTCAATTACTGATGTGGGTACTCCCAATCCAATTGCTCCGTTATTAACATCAATTGTAGGGTCTATTGGTTGTGTTGCCATAATATGTTGTTATCCTTACTTATATTTAGCTAAATAAAAAAGAGCTGTTTTTACCCTATATCTCAAAAAATAGTTGCTATTCTGCAACAGTCATGCTATAATCAATCAACATAATAACGGAGAACTATGTCCCTACCATCAAGAAAACCTGTCAATTACCTAAATAATAAAGACATTCTAAAAGAAATTCACGAAAGCAAAACTACTTATTGTCACTTTTCACAACCGGAATATCATCGCTACGACTTTATAGTAGACATGCCTCAAGCCCCAATCAACGAGAGTTTAGAATATGCTTTTAGTCCAGAATCCATTCAGCAAGCAAAAGAAACCAGAGCATTGCGTCTTAGTTTAGAGCAGGGCTCTAAAGATGCAGTTAGCCCAGACTCTATATTAGTTACAGATTTAATTTTTCGTGTAATGAATTGGGATCATGTACCGGTAGCGCCAAAACAACCCCGCAAGACAGTTAAAAAGAAAACAGCAAAAGATATCTTTGAATTTGAAGAACCTGACCCAGATGAAATCTTTGCCGACTTAGAAGATAAAACAACCAAAGCAGAGATTGATGACATGGTTCATGTCAAGGTTAATTTTCCCCCATTTCAGCATTACAAAATTGATAGTAACAATACATTCTATTGCGTAGGTAAAAGTCATTGGAGAGGTGATCTAGAAAACGGTGAGTTTAGTAAAGATCATGGTCAGGTCACAAACAAACTAGCCCGTATGTATATTATGATGTGTGAAAAATATGCCATGAAATATAATTGGCGTGGATACACATACAATGATGAAATGCGTAACAGTGCTATCTTACAACTTACATATGTTGGGTTAAGGTTCAATGAGGCAAAGAGTGCTAATCCATTTGCCTACTATACAGCAGCTATCACTAATAGTTTCTGTCGTGTACTAAACACAGAAAAGCGCAATCAAAACATTAGAGATGATATCTTAGAAATCAACGGACTAAACCCAAGTTGGAGCCGTCAAGGCTCTGGTGGAGTGTCAGTCACATACGAAGAATAATTTTGCAATGTGCTTTTTACCATTAAATCTTAAAAAGTTTGATGTAATTAATCCATCTTGGGTTAGACCAACAGATGTAGTTAAATGGAGAGGTAGTGATTATCTTACTGAGATATTTACTCCCGCTTTTGTAGACAAATTGTCAACCATTTCAGAAATTTTGGGAGTGATGATTTTTAATAAAATTAATCATCTAAACCATAATTTTGCACACGTTGATGTTGCATTAATTAATGAGGAACTGGTATATATTCATTATGGGTTGAATATTGTATTTGATGATAGTACTGACGTTCCTAGTACAATGCGATGGTATACTCGTAGATTGCCGTGGCTAGAAAAAAAAATTCTACTTAGTGCAGGGAATACCCCATATATGAATTTTACTATGGCAGAACTATCATTAGAAGCTGAACATTCAATTAATGATTTCGTGACATTAGTTAGAACTGATATACCACATTCCATTTCTTCCGGTAACGGTCGTAGGACATGCATAAGTGTGCGATTTAAAAATAACTATGATTGGGATACCGCTACTAATCTTTTTAATAAAACATTTAACCAATAATATTGCTTTTATCAAATAACATCTATATAATAAGCACATGAGTAACCTATTCAAAAAAGCCGCTGTGTTCACTGATATTCATTTTGGATTGAAGTCAAACAGCTTACAACACAATCAAGACTGTGCCGATTTCGTAGATTGGTTTATTGCTAAAGCAAAGAGTGAAGGTTGTGAAACCTGTTTCTTCTTGGGCGATTACAATCACCATCGTGCAAGTATTAACATTCATACATTACAATTTGGGCTACAGGCCTTGGAGAAACTAAGTGCTAACTTTGATACTGTATATTTTATCCCAGGCAACCACGATCTTTATTATCGTGACCGCAGGGACATTCATAGTGTTGAGTGGGCTAAACATTTACCAAACGTTAAAATCATCAATAACTTCTTTAGCAAAGGAGATGTAGTCATTGCCCCTTGGCTTGTACAAGATGATTACAAGAAACTACAAAAGATGAGTGGCAAATATATGTTTGGTCATTTTGAATTACCTTATTTTCACATGAACGCTATGGTAGAAATGCCCGATCACGGTGAGATTAATGAAAATCAATTGAGTGGTTTTGAAAAAGTATTCAGTGGTCACTTTCACAAACGCCAAGCACGAAAGAACATCTGGTACATCGGTAATGCTTTCCCACATAACTATGCTGATGCAGGTGATGATGCGCGTGGCATGATGATATTAGAATGGGGAACTGAACCTGTGTTTCATACATGGCCACGACAACCTGTGTTTCGTGTTCATAGATTAAGTGATATATTAGAAAACCCTGAGGGCTTGCTATTGATTGACTCATATGTTAGAGTACATCTTGATATTGAAATCTCATATGAGGAAGCAAACTTCTTACGTGAGACATGGATACCAGAACATAAACTAAGAGAGATGGCATTGATACCAATGAAATTAGAAACAAATGAAAATGGTCAAACAGCAGATGGGTTAAAGTTTGAAAGTGTAGACCAAATCATCATTGACCAAATTAACAGTATTGAATCAAATAATTTTGATAAGAAGATTCTTTTGGACATTTATAATAACCTATGATTACCCTCCAAGACATAACATTACGCAATTTTTTAAGTATCGGCGCAGTAACACAAGCAGTAGACTTTGACAAGAAAGACTTAACACTGATTCTAGGTGAGAACCTAGACTTAGGTGGTGATGGTGCTAGAAATGGTACAGGTAAGACTACATTAATTCAAGGACTATCCTATGCATTGTTTGGTACACCCATTAACAATATTCGTAAAGATAATTTAGTTAATCGTACAAATGGTAAGGGTATGCTGGTTACATTGACATTCAATGTCAATGGTACTAACTATAAGATTGAGCGTGGCCGTAAGCCAAACATTCTCAAGTTCTACGTTAATGATGTTCAGTCAAAAACTACTGAGGATCAACAAGGTGAGAACAAAGAAACTCAATTAGCAATTGAAAAAGTTATTAACATGTCAGCAGACATGTTCCGGCACATCGTTGTACTAAACACATATAGTGAACCATTCTTAGCATTAAAGAATAATGAACAGAAAGATATCATTGAACAATTGATGGGTATTACGTTGTTAAGCGAGAAGGCTGAAATCATCAAAGAGATGATTCGCCGTAGCAAAGATGATATTCAAAGTGAAGAATTTAGAGTTAAAGCTATTGAAGAAGCTAACAAACGTGTTAAAGAACAAATTGATGCATTGAAGCGTAGACAAACATTGTGGTTGAGAAAACACGATGATGATTTGACTAGTTTGGCACTTCAATACGATGAACTAAGCAAGATTGATATTGCCAAAGAATTGCAAGCACATAAAGATTTGAATATTTGGATTAAGCAGAAAGAAGCACAAGATGCATACGATGCATTAATTGCACGTTCTACTGCTTGGCATCAAAAGCATAACAGTGATGTTTCAGTGGCACATACTGCCTATTTGTTGAAAAATGAGTATGACATTGATGCTGAATTACAAGCATGGTCTAACTTAAAAGATTGGCTACACGATGATGCTGAACAAAAATCTATAGCAACCATAATTGATACCCTAAATAAAAGTATCACAAAAGAAAAAAAATTAATTGATAAATTGGTTCGGGAAGTTAAAGAACTTGAAGATCATAAGTGCTATGCGTGTGGACAAGACTTCCATGATGACAAGCACTTAGAAGTTACATTAGAAAAGACTACCCTACTTGAAAATGCCCGTGCTGAGTTAGCTGATCTTGAAAATAAATTGTCAAGCAATCAGTCATTGGTTACTAGCTTGGGTTCCAAACCTATCCCAAAGTATAAAACAGAAGCAGAAGCTATTCGTCACAGCGGCGATGTAGCTAACTTAAAGAAAGTATATGAAGACAAGAAACAAGAGTCCAATCCTTTCAGTGAACAACTAAATGAGATTACTCCTGTTGTTTTAGGAACTCAGCCTGTTACTCATTATGACACAGAAGCAGAAGCGGTAAAACATTCAAGTGGAGTTGATAACATACTGAATCAAATTGATAACAAATCACAAGAGACCGATCCATATAGTGAACAAGTGATTGAAATGGAGACACAGGCTCTACAAGCAATTGACTTTGATGCTATTAACAGATTGACTAGAACAATGGAACATCAGAAGTTCTTGTTAGATTTGTTAACTAGCAAAGATAGTTTTGTTCGTAAGAAGATTATTGACCAGAACTTGAGTTATCTAAACGCACGATTAACTCACTACCTAGATAAGATTGGTTTACCACATCAGGTTATCTTTAAGAATGACTTGCAAGTTGAAATTACAGAGTTGGGTCGTGAACTTGATTTTGATAACCTTTCGAGGGGAGAACGTAACAGACTGATTCTTGGACTAAGTTTTGCTTTCCGTGATGTATGGGAATCATTGTATAGTCCAATCAACACTTTGTTCATTGACGAATTAATTGACAGTGGTCTTGACACTATGGGTGTTGAGAACAGTCTAGCAATTCTCAAAGACATGAGCCGTCGTAGACAGAAATCTATTTGGCTTGTTTCACATCGTGAAGAACTAGCTGGTCGTGTACCGAGCGTCCTTAAGGTAATTAAAGAAAACGGTTTTACGCAATACAACACTGCGGTAGATATAGAATAAATCTGTCTAAAATATACAAATTATGATAAATAATTGTGTATATTTTACAAAGGATATTATGATGTGGTACGTTTATATTTTACATGACCCGAGAAACAATACACCATTCTACGTAGGTAAGGGTGCCAAGCGAAGGTTAAAAGTGACTATGAAGGGTGGCAACCCACTAAAAAATAAATTTATCAAAGAGATTAAACTTGCAGGAATGTCCCCCGTGATTGCGGTAGATAGTGAGCATGAAACCGAAGATTCAGCTTTATTGCGTGAAAAAATATTGATAGAGCAATATGGAAGAATCATTAAAGGAACAGGAACACTTACTAATTATGCTGACGGCGGTGAGCAAGGAAATACCGGATATAGTCATACAGAAAAAACAAAACATCTATGGTCTACGCAACGAAGGGGTGTTATCCAGACAGAAACCCATATAGAAACCAGAAGGGCTCAACTTGTCGGGAAGAAACGATCAGATGAATCTAAGCGTAAATACACCTTAGCTAGTATACGTAGAACCAATGTTGACTTAAAAGTAAAAATTATAGAAGAACTAGAACAAGTTTCATATACACATGGATTGTATGTTACATTATCAAAAAAGTTTGGTTGCGATCAGGAACTGATAAGTAGAATACACAAAGATATTAATTTATACAAAGAGGCATTGAATGAGTGGATCAAAAAGTAAAAATAAAGGTAACGCATTTGAACGTGAGGTTGCTAACTTTTTATCTAAAACTTATAATGAATCTTTTGTTAGGGCTGCACACAGCGGTGCATTTATCGGTGGAACAAACAATCACCGAAAAGAATATCTAAGTGAGAATCAAGTTAAATCATTTAAAGGTGATATCATTCCACCTGATGATTGGAAGCATTTCAATGCTGAAGCGAAAAGCTACGCTGACTTTCCTTTTCATCTATTACTTACCGGTGATTGTAAAGTAATAGATGCTTGGATAGACCAACTCATGGATGTAGCTGACGAAGGCGATATTAATCTTTTGTTTATGAAGTTTAATCGTAAGGGTCGCTATGTTGCTGGTCAAAGCAAACTAACATGGGTTAGTGATAACTTCATATACTACACATCAAAAAAACAAGGGGACTGGACAATTTTCGAGTTTGACAGTTTCTTCAATCACAACACCGATATATTAAAAACATATTCAACATCAACAGACACCAAGTCAAACATACAATTTATCAACACGTTTGATAGCACCCCATTACAATAATTTAAAATAAAAATTTGTTGTCTCCGTTGGGAGACCTCTTTGAGTTTGTACAGATTGTGCTGTGCTGACGGATCTAGAGTAAGCATATGTAGTGATACATATGGAATACCGAGAGGGCAATCGGCAAAGCGAACCCTCAACAAGTCTATGATGACTTCATTTTTGAATCATAGAATGTGCGTTGCGTAGGCGTCAATTGAAATAAATTGATAGACCTGACTACAGCTCCATAAACTTTACAGAGCAACCGGTAGCGTTTAGTGTCTCAAATAGGCAATTAAACGGGAGAAAAATGACAACGGATGACGGTCATGGCAAATGTCCTTAACCATTGGTAGTGCTGATTAGCACTACCATGGCTTCTAATCGGCAATATACTCTTTAACTACTTACTGTAAAAAAGAATTATAGACCGTCAAATATAAGAACGAACGAAGTGAAGTTCTTAGATGAACGAAGTTCATCTTTTAGTGAGAAGTAAAGAAACCCGTAAATTAGATAAATGAATTACTATGGTTAGAAGAATGGTAATCCCGACTTTTTAGTTGTATCCAAATTTTCTTCAATCAATTCAGACATAGCTGTTCTTTCCATATCTGACATATTAAGTATATCCTCATAGGTTGCTCCTCCACGCATAAACCATGATAGCTTCAATGCAGATTTCTTTATGTCATTAGACTCTTGCTCCATGTTTTCAATTAATTGGCTCACACCCTTGGAGTCTAGGGTGAGAAGCCTTAATCGAAAAAATCAGTTGCATTTAACACTAATGTTTGGTCATATTCATTAGCGCAATTTACGCATTTAATACGTAATGGTTTAATTTCGCTTGATTCTCGTAAATCAATGGTAGATTTTCTTAGTGCATCAAATGTCTGTTTATCACAGTTTTTTAAGAAATCCAAAATATATTCTTTTTCAACTACAAAGGCTGACGGGCTTGTAACATGCTCTATTGATTCAGCTACAAAACTCATACTCAATTCAGTTAATTTTGTCATAGATTCTGTTGTCTTAGCTTGTCTAATTACATCATCATCTATATTTTCTAGACCATTCATCACCGCTTGTATTTCAAATTGTGAACTATTAACTTGATTAATTTGTTTATATGACAATGGTTTAAACTTGAATTTCAATTCATTGATAGTAATTTCTTCATCATAGTTACCTGATTTAAGTGAAGTCAGTAATCCCGTAAGGTTAATGCCGTATTTTCCTTCTTCCTCACATGATGGACATGTGCTGTTGATATCCAAACTATTACCGTTGGTTGCTGCTCTGATGGCTACTAGTATAGGGTCCAAATCAATCTGTGGGATTTCCCATGGATTTTTAATGTTAGGAACACAGCTTCTGATAATTTCAACTATTGCCGAGCCATTAAACAGCATATCCGGTGTTTTACTAGTAATCTCGTCAATCGCTGTCATGGGATAGATAGGCAGTTCTTTGTTATCCGGTAGGTCAATTGACCCCTCTGAATAAAATTTACCTTCACTGGGAAGTTTCATGTATATTGCGGGTCTGCGAAAGTATTGTTTTAGCGGGTTTGTCATGTTTGTAATCTCCAAAATTAGTATTTTTTCAAATCATAAATACTATTGAATTATTTAGTGGTTAAAATATGGACGAAAAAGAAATTGAACAAGAAAAGCTGAGACTCCTTAATGAAGCCCTTACTGCTCTTATTGGCAACATACAGCTTACTGATCAAGCAGTAGAGAAGTTAGGTAAAAGACTAGGGGTTGACAAGTTAAAGGCACAAGCTGAGGAAGCAGCAAAAGCTGCGGCTGCGGCAGCCGCAGCCTCGGACGCAAATACGGCTGCTGTTGGTGCTAATACCTCTGCCACTAGAAAACAAACCGAAGAAGAAAAAAATAGAGCCAAAGATCAAACCGAACTATTTGAAAGAGAAAAGAAAAATAGAAACATTGCTATCGATGAAAACGGCAAAGTAATTAGCACCATTGTTGAGCTAACTAAACAACAGAAAGAATTTCTACAGCAAGGTGATAGATTAAATGCGGAAAGAAGAACACAAGCAGCTATAGAAAATGCAGCATCAAATGCAAAAATAGAAAAAGAAAACGCTGTTAGTAGTAAGCAAGTATCAAATGCTAACATAGCAGCCAAACTTCAAATAGGGTCTGCTAAAGATATTGCAAATTTATCTGCTGAATTTGAAAAATCCGGTGGTGCTTTTGGTTCGGTAACTAATGGACTATCAGAATTGGTTGGAGGCTCTGCTAGATTAAATGTTGGTTTTGCGGCAGCTCAAGCAGTATTTGGGGGATTATCGGCTGCTACTATGCAACTAACCAAATCTATCTATGCAGGTGAGCGAGGTGCAATGGTAGGGGCAAAAGCTGTAACTAAATTTGCCGATGGTTTAAACAGTGCAATAAACTTTATAAGTGCCGCATTATGGTTTATTCCAGGATTGGGACTAGCAGCTAAAATAGGTGCTAGAGCACTTTCTGTAGGATTACAAGCTGTTGGATATGGGGTTAAAAAGGCAGCTGAATTTAATGAAGTTGCTGCCGAACAAACAGACAGACTATTCAAATCTTTCAATGAATTAAGTAAGTCCGGTCTATCTACTGCTAGAGGAATGGATGGAGTGTTTGATACACTTCAAACATTGGGAATGGCAGCATCAGAGATAGAAAAATTCAATGCGTTATTAAAAAGTAATTCAAAAGATTTAAAACTTTTTGGCACTACGACCGCAGAAGGTGCTAGACAATTTGCCGAAGTAGCTGGTAAATTATATAAAAGTGATCTTGGTGCAAAATTAGAATTATTAGGTGTAACTGCTGATGAACAACGTGAGCATACACTAAAATATATGTCTATGCAAACTCGCATGGGACTGGATCTTAATAAAACTCAAGCCGAGCAAATTAGAGGTGCTAAAGAATACATTGAACAATTAGATAGATTGTCACAGTTAACCGGAGCTACTAAAAAAGAACAAGAAGAAGCACGTGAAGCAGTAATGAAAATAGACCAGCTACGAGCAGCAATGCTTATGGCTGAAGATAGAGGTGACACTCAAGAATCTGAACGATTAAAAATGGTTATGGCACTGGCTTCCCGTGAACAAGAGTTGGGGAATAGTAGAGGTGTAAAAGGTATAGTTGACGTAGGTGTAAACAAAGGTGGATTTACTACACAAGAAGGCGCAATTGCAAGTCAGCAATACAGAAAAGGATTTGATTTAATACGTGAAGGCAATAGAAACGTTGAAGATATACTAGATGCTGCAAACAAAAGTTCAAAAGATCAGGCACGCCGTGTTGCTCCTTTAGCTAAAATAAGTGGTGACACTAGTGGATTATTCTTGGGTGGAATAGGCTCTACCGTAGATGAAAGTAAGAGATTTGAGCAAGCACGAAAGTTACAAGAAAAGAATCCTGGAATGAGTATTTCAGATGCATTAAAGAAACTACAACAAGAAAAAGAAAACAATCCAGATCAAAGTACTAAAAACATGGTTGATGCAGGCAGATCGCAACAAGCGGCTGCTATGACAATGGATAGTGTAGTTAAGTCATTTAATTATTCAGCAGAATTAAATAAATTTGCATCCACAACGTTTGAAAACGCAGTTAAAGTATTTGGAGACACTGTAGGTGCAAAGGGACCGGTTGGCGGAACTCCTGGAAAGAACACCGGCGGCGGATCACTTTTAACAGGTGGTGCAAGTGACGGTAGCTGGTGGAAACGTTTAACATCTAAAGAACCACCTTGGAAATCTAGCCCCGGTAATAGTAACAAATCTAATGGTTCAGGTAGTATGCCTAGCACCGATGTTTCTGCAAATAACAATTATGGGCCCAATGGAAATTGGGCTAATCCTCGAGGTGATACTCATTGGTGGGAGTATCTATTCCCATCAACTTATAAAAATAAAGCAGGTTCTCCGGGTAGTGCGTCTCCGGGTAGTTCGGGCCATGCCAGTGGAACACTATCAGATCAGAGTATGGAATTCACCGGTGATTTAATCATTAAAGGTGACTTAAAAATTGAAGGCAAAGCGCCCGGCGGTTCAGGCTCAGGAGGTTCAGGCCCAGGAGGTTCAGGCCCAGGAGGTAGTACCGGTAAAGCAACAGCTCCTTCAGGTGTAAGTCCATTAGAAAAAGCAAAAAAAGCAGATACCGAAGCATTGAATAAACAACAGGCTGCGATGGATGCTAATAAAAAAATACAAGCTGATCCAACTGCAACAAAAGCACAAAAAGAATCTGCACAAAAATCTGAAGATGACGCTAACAAAGAATCAATGAAGGCAATGGCGTCTAAAAGAGAAGCCTTCTTAAAAGAACAAAATGATTTACGTGAAATAAACAAGAAACAACGCAGTATTGGTAAAGAAGTCTACAAGACTATGGAAGATGCGCGGAAGGCAGGAGCCGCACCTCCTATAGACGAAAGTTCAACAGGAAAAGCTAAGGATGCATCTACACTCGGGGCTTCTAAAAAAACAACATATGGTCGTGAACAACAGAGTAATCTTCCAGTAAATGCAAGTGATGTTGACAAAGCAATGGCTACGATTCGTAAGCGTGAATCTGGTAATAATTATAATGCAAAGGCTAAAGGGTCATCTGCTAGCGGAGCCTATCAATTTATTGACAGTACATGGGCACAACAAGCTAAAGCTGCAGGAATAGGCACTGAATATAAACATGCTAGGGATGCACCAAAAGAAGTGCAAGATGCAGTTGCAAAACACTATGTAGAAGATTTACTAAGACAATCTAAGGGTGATGTCAGTAAAATTCCTAATGCTTGGTATACGGGTAATCTTCAAGGTAAGATAAGCAAAGAAGCTTTGGCAGTAAATAAAGGATTAACACCAGAGAGATATCAAGCTGGTTGGATGAGGGATTATAACAAAATAGACCGAGAAAATCAAATGGCTAGCGCTGCCGCAGACAAAGCAACTAACGTAGCAAGCGCAGAACCTGTAAGCAAAGACAAAGCCAAAGCAACTAACGTAGCAAGCGCAGAACCTGTAAGCAAAGACAAAGCCAAAGCAACTAACGTAGCAAGCGCAGAACCTGTAAGCAAAGACAAAGCTAAAAATCCAGTTACTGTGCCTACTTTCTCGTCAGAAAATGAAACACCTTCATATGTAGCCGGCGCGGCTACTGGGGGATTTTTTGATGGACCAACATCTGGTTTCCCGATAATGTTACACCCTAGAGAAACTGTACTTAATGGAATTCAAACTGACAATATAAATCAAAAATTAGCACAAGTAGAAAAACAACCAGCCGAAATGTCAATACCAGCACTAAATGATTCGGTAACAAGCGCCATGCCAAATACTGATATGACAGATATGATGCAACAATTGTCTGAAATGATGGAAGATAAATTTGGATCAATGTTGGCTGCATTAGAAGATGGTAATAATATATCTAGTAAAATATTGCAGTATTCACAAGCTTAATACTAAATAGTGTATAGGCCCTAATATATGACATACAAGAAACGATTTACCAGAGTTAATGCAGCTGGAACAATGAGTCCTATTGCCGGTGGCAATAGTAACAATGGTGCATGGAATGGTAGTTCAGGACAAAATGGATCACCAACAGGTGGCACAAACAATGATGACTTTGGTTACAAAAACTATCGCAGTCGTTTACCAGAAGTATATACTGGTCACCCAAACCGTATTGAACGATATAATCAATATGAGATGATGGACGTTGATGCTGAAATCAACGCATGTTTAGATATCATTGCTGAGTTCAGTACACAAAAAAATGAACACAATCAAACTCCCTTTAACTTAAATTGGAAAGATGATCCAACTCCCCATGAAATTGAATTACTAAAAACTCAACTTCAGCAATGGAGCAAACTAAACGAATTCAACACACGACTATTCAAAATCTTTAGAAACTGTTTAAAGTATGGAGATCAAGTTTTTGTGCGCGACCCGGAAAACTTTAAGTTATATTGGGTTGACATGATTAAAGTTATCAAAGTTATTGTTAACGAAAGTGAAGGCAAGAAACCAGAACAATATGTTTTAAAAGATTTGAACATTAACTTGGAAAACTTGACTGTGGCTGAAAAGACAAATACTGATTATGCCGCTAGTCCTGTTACAGGTATGGGCGGTACAGGTGGTGGATCAGGTGCTAGTGGTGGATATACAGTTCCTAGTGGAAGTAACACAACTGGATCACGATTCAGTCTTGGATTTAATGAAGCCGCTGTTGATGCTAAACACGTAGTGCATCTAAGCTTAACAGAAGGTCTTGATAGATTTTGGCCCTTTGGTCAGTCAATACTAGAGAACATCTTTAAAGTATATAAACAAAAAGAACTATTAGAAGACGCAGTTCTCATCTATCGTGTACAACGAGCGCCAGAACGTAGAGTGTTTAAAATTGACGTTGGTAATATGCCAAGTCACATGGCCATGGCATTTGTTGAACGTATTAAGAATGAGATTCATCAAAGACGCATTCCTAGTGTAGGTGGAGGACAAGCAATTGTTGATGCTACTTATAATCCATTAAGTATGAACGAAGATTATTTCTTCCCAGTTACTGCTGAAGGTCGTGGTTCTAGTGTGGAACTATTACCCGGTGGACAAAATTTGGGTGAGATTGATGACTTGAAGTATTTCAATAATCGTTTAGCACGTGGTCTACGTGTTCCAAGTAGTTATTTACCTACTGGACCTGATGATAATACAACACCTTTAAGCGATGGTCGTGTTGGTACTGCTATGATTCAAGAGTTTCGTTTCAATCAATATTGTGAACGACTACAAAACTATATTGGTAGAAAGCTTGATGAAGAATTCAAGTTATTCTTACGCTGGAGAGGTTTAAACATTGATAGTAACTTGTTTACACTAGAGTTTAATCCACCACAAAACTTTGCCGCATATCGTCAAACAGAACTAGATACCGCACGTGTTTCTACTTTTACAAGTATAGAACAGTACCCATATATATCTAAACGATTTGCGCTAGAACGCTTCTTGGGATTGACAGAAGACGAAATTAATAAGAACGAGAAGATGTGGCGTGAAGAAAATAATAAAGAAATTGAAGTTGATCCACAAGGTAAAGACTTACGTAGTATTGGTATTAGTGCAGGCGATATCGAAACGGACACAACAACTGGTGAAGAGGCTTTGGCCGGCGATGAAAATGATGAAGTTAATCCAGAATTAGATGCTGCAGGACAAGTACAAAAACCAGGTGAAGCAGTACCGGGACAGAATATGCCAGCACCCGCAGGTAATGGAATGTAAGATAAATACATTATAGGAAAAATAATGAAACTTTTTGAAATGTACGAGCCGGCTATACCAGGTCTACAAGATGTTGAAGATGACAACAGTAGCCCAAAATGGAGAGAAAGCCGTAAAACTAAACTAACACTAAAACAAATCCGTAAATTACGCAAGATGAATGATGTTAGAAACTATGAAAAAGTTAATTATTTAAAGAAGGTTCATGAACAATATGGACCTCAAGCAAATGCCGATGCAGCTGGTGGACCAACTGTTTAAATAAATTCTAGTTATCTTAGGCAAAAACGTAAAAAATCAGCACTTAATGTGCTGTTTTTTTTGATACCCACTAAATAACTTTACACAAAGCCATTACTAGGAGAAAATTCAATGGACAACAAAAAATTTGAACAACTTATTGATTTGATTATCAATGAGAATGAAGAACAAGCTAAAGCATTATTTCATGATATCGTAGTTGAAAAAAGCCGCGAGATTTATGAATCAATGATGGACGAAGACGGCATGGGCGGCCAAATGGAAGGCGGCATGGGCGGTCAAGTAGGTGATCTACTTGACGAGATTGGTGCTGAAGAACAAGGCATGACTGAAGAAGAAGAAGATGATTTAGAATTTGGTGATGACGGTGATGACGAAGTAATCGATCTAGACATGGATGATGAAGAAGGCGGAGAAGAAGGCCTAGAAGACCGCGTTGTTGATTTAGAAGACAAACTAGATCAGTTGATGGCTGAGTTTGAAGAAATTATGGGCGGAGATCATGAAGAACCAGATGCAGATAACATGGGCGGACCAAGTGACCATGATGCAGATAATATGGGTGACGAAGACATGATGGAAGATGATATGGACGAAGATGACACTGATGAATCAGTAATGGAAGCTATTACATTGAAAAACGTTCCAGGACTATATGGTTCTAAGATTGGTGGCGACAACGGAGTTCAAACAAAGAGCACAAGTTTAGCAAACAGCGGACAAGCTGGTATGGACAGTCGTCCAGTTAAATTCTCTGGTGCGGCTGAGTCAGTTCCAACAAGTCCAAAAGCTCCTACTAACTATGGTACTAAGGGCGAAACACAAGTAAAAGGCGCTGGATCATTTAAGAATGCACCTGCACAAGCTAAACAAAGCTTAGAAAAGGCACCGGCCCCAACTAAGACACAAGCTAGTGGTGTAAACACAAAGAGCCCTGTAGCTGAGTCACGTAATTCTACTAAGCGTAGAGTATAAGGAATTTGAGAGCAATGGCTTTGTATCTTAAAGAGCATCTGACATTTGACCGAGCCGGTATGGTTGTTGAATCAGTCAGTGAAGGCGACAAGAAGAACCTTTATATGAAAGGTATCTTTATTCAGGGCGGGGTTAAAAACGCAAACGAGCGTGTTTACCCCGTGTCTGAAATTGAAACTGCCGTTGGTACTCTAAATGAACAAATCACAAGTGGCTATTCAGTTCTTGGTGAAGTAGATCACCCAGATGACTTAAAAATTAACTTAGACCGTGTGTCACATATGATTACAAGCATGTGGATGGACGGTGCTAACGGTTTCGGTAAGTTAAAGATTTTACCAACTCCAATGGGAGACTTAGTTAAGACTATGTTGGAGAGTGGTGTGAAACTAGGCGTATCTAGTCGTGGTAGCGGAAACGTGAATGACTATGATGGCAAAGTTAGTGACTTTGAAATTGTCACTGTGGATATTGTCGCCCAACCAAGCGCACCAAATGCGTATCCTAAAGCAATATATGAAGGCATGATGAATATGCGTCATGGTCATACATTGTTGGATATTGCAAAAGACGCACAGGGTAACAAAAAAGTAGAGAAATACTTGAAAGAGGAAGTAATGCGCCTCATCAAGGATCTCAAAATCAAATAAAGGGGAAACAGCATGTTTGATGCTATCAAGCCATTACTTGAAAGTGGACTTATTAATGATGAAGTTGGTGCTCAGTTAAATGAAGCATGGGAATCAAAATTAAACGAAGCTCGCCAACAAGTTCGTGCAGAACTTCATGAGGAGTTTGCACAACGTTATGAACATGACAGAATCGTGATGGTTGAAGCCCTTGACAAAATGGTTACAGACAGCTTATCAGATGAAATTGAAGAATTTCGTGCTGAAAAGGCTGCAATGAACGAAGACCGCGTACAGGGTCAACTAAAACTACGTGAAAACGCAACAAAATTCAATAACTTTATGGTTACTAAACTAGCCGAAGAAATTAAAGAATTGCGTAGTGATCGTATTATTGCTAAAGAAAGTCAGCAAAAGCTAGAACAATTTATTGTTCATGCTCTAGCACGTGAAATTAAAGAATTCGCACAAGACAAACAAGCAGTTGTTGAAGCTAAGGTTAAGTTAGTTGCAGAAGGTCGCAAGCAATTAGAAAGATTGAAAGCACGTTTCGTGTCTGAATCTGCTAAGAAATTGAGTGTTGCTGTAGCTGGACAGTTAAAGGGTGAAATGAGCCAATTGAAAGAAGATATTAAAGTTGCTAAAGAAAATAACTTTGGTCGCCGTATCTTTGAAAGTTTTGCAAGTGAATTCAGTGTTACTCACCTAAGTGAGAAACAAGAAACACGTAAGCTAATGTCCGCATTAGCTAGTAAAGAACAACAATTAGCTGAATCACAAAAACAAATCGACAACGCTAAGAAATTAGTAGAGTCAAAAGAACGTGAAGTTCGCATTATCAAAGAGTCTAACATTCGTGAGAAAACTATGGCTCTATTGCTTGGAAATCTTAATGAAGAAAAAGCAACGACAATGCAAAACTTACTAGAAAGTGTGCAGACAACTAAGTTGAAAGCCGCATTCGATAAGTATCTACCAGCAGTACTTAATACTGGCGCAGAAAAAAAGGCTGCAAAGTCTTTAATCAGCGAAAGTAAGGAAGTAACCGGGGATAAACAAGCTGCCAAGCAAGAAATTGATATGGAACAACGTGATAACGTTATCGATATCAAACGTCTGGCAGGGCTTTAAATCAAAGACATAAGTTTAGGAGAAATAATAATGTCAAAAGTTCTATTAGAAAGCCGTTGGGACGAGACCAAGGATGCCCTGTTAGAAGGTCTAAAAGGCACTCGCCGCTCAACTATGGGTGTTATCTTAGAAAATACTAAGAAACAACTACTTGCTGAATCTACAGCAGGAACAACTACAGCTGGTAACATCGCTACATTAAACCGTGTGATTCTTCCAGTTATCCGTCGTGTTATGCCAACAGTTATCGCTAACGAGTTGGTTGGCGTTCAGCCAATGACTGGCCCAGTAGGTCAAATTCATACACTACGTGTACGCTATGCACAAAGCCTAGTGGACAACAGTGCTGCTCAAACTAGCGTTACTGCTGGTCAAGAAGCATTGAGCCCATTCACTATCGCTCAAGCATATTCACGTACTCCTCAAGCTGATGCTACTGCTACTGGTTATACCGGTAACAATACAGCGGCTCTTGAAGGTAACGGCGGTAAACAAATCAGCGTACAAATCTTACGTCAAGCTGTTGAAGCTAAGTCACGTAAATTGCAAGCACGTTGGACATTTGAAGCGGCTCAAGACGCTCAAAGCCAACATGGTATTGACGTTGAAGCAGAAATCATGGCTGCTCTAGCACAAGAAATTACTGCTGAGATCGACCAAGAAATCTTGTTAAGTCTACGTACTCTAGCAACAACAGAGTATACATATAACCAAGCTACTGTATCTGGTACAGCTACTTACGTTGGTGACGAACACGCTGCTCTAGCTGTTCTTATCAACCGTGTTGCTAACTTGATAGCACAACGCACACGTCGCGGTGCCGGTAATTGGGCTGTTGTATCATCTGCTGCATTGACAGTATTGCAATCTGCAACTACTAGTGCATTTGCACGTACAACAGAAGGTACTTTCGAAGCTCCTACAAACACTAAGTTTGTTGGTACACTAAACGGCGCAATGCGTGTTTTCGTTGATTCTTATGCTCCAGACACTACACCAGTATTGGTTGGTTACAAAGGTTCAAGCGAAACAGATGCAGCGGCATTCTATTGCCCATACATCCCATTGATGAGCAGTGGAGTTGTTCTAGATCCATCAACATTCGAACCAGTCGTGTCATTTATGACACGTTATGGTTATATCGAATTGACTAACACTGCATCATCTTTCGGTAATGCGGCTGATTATGTTGGTGAAATTGCCGTACAAAATCTCACCTTCCAGTGAAATTCACTACATTTTAATATCTTTACAGATATTATCAACACAAAGGGGCACGAAAGTGCCCTTTTTTGTTTAAGGGATGGTTGGCAACTTGGTGGCAAAAAGCGTAAGATAGCATAAATACAATATCTCAACGGGATGGGAAGAAACACTAAGGCACTATTCGTAGTGCTTTTTTGTTGGGTATAATTTTGTAGACTATATAAATGTATGATCGTCTTAGCCCCAATCTCAGTAGGTGAACTGATTGACAAAATTACCATACTACAAATTAAACAAGAACGTATTCAAGATAGTGTTAAACTGAAAAATATTCTTAAAGAATTATATCAACTAATTGAGATACATTCAAACACATTAAATGAAACACAATTAGCATTTACTGCTCCATTGTTTCATCAATTATATCATGTTAACAATCAATTATGGGACATAGAAGATTCAAAACGTAAACATGAAAAAGAACAAAACTTCACTGAAGAATTTGTTCAACTTGCTAGACAAGTTTATTTAAAAAATGATTTACGTGCTAAGATTAAACGTGATATTAATCTAATAGTTGGTAGTGATATTATTGAAGAAAAAAGTTATTAAAGTGTAAAGTCAGTATCAACTGTAATATCTAGTATAGATTTTTTCTTTTCTCTCATTTTTTTTGAATATATTCTGTTGCAATTAGCGCAAAGAGTCTTTAAGTTACTTTTATCTTTGTTCTTTTGATTACCATCTTTGTATACTACATCAAGTTGGCATTTGTCTTCTGGTACAAAACTACATTTCTCACATTTGTTTTTCTTGTATAGCAAGTAGCCAAATTTATTATTGTATGCTGCCTTAGCACAGCTTGCACAGTATTTGTGCCATTGTTTAAAACCGTGCTTACTCACACCATTGGGTTTTGCCAATGATACTTTACAATTTTCGCATAATGGTCTTGTACTTTGTCTAGTTAGCATATAACTATTTATTAAAGATATCCAGAGTGCTTTTTTCTATGGTACTAATACGTAAAAAATCATAAATATACTATAAGTATAATGGATTTTCTATGGCATTTGAAGCTTTTAACTCGGTAGGTGGATACTCAGTAGGTATTCCGCCAACACCAGTTATCAATGCAAACGGTATAGCTACTCTTCCTGGACTGCAAGTATCCGGGATATCAAATTTAGGCTCTATAAACAATGTTATTATATTGGGCGGGGTAGACGGATACTATCTTCAAACCAATGGTGAAGGTGGATTAACATGGGCACCGGCTGGCAATGGTGGAGGTGGCAACGGAGTACCTGGAGGTAGCAACAGTGAAGTACAGTTTAATAATGATGGTAACTTTGGTGGCGATCCCGGTTTCACTTATAACAATGTAACTAATCAATTAAGTATATCTGGTAACATAGTATCAACTAATGTTGTTGCCTCAGGTAATGTATCAGCTACTAATGTTGTTGCCTCAGGTAACATATCAGGTGGTAACTTAAATGTAACAAAAATAACAGCTACTGGAAATATATCAGCCGGGAACGCTAATTTAGGTAATTATGTTACTGCTAACTTCTATGCTGGTAACGGATACATGTTATCAGGTGTTATATCTGCATCTTCTAACACAGCTAATTATGCAAATTATGCAGGTAATGTAACAATTGCTGGCCAAGCAAATATCACTAGCGTTGGTACATTAACATCATTGAATGTATCAGGTAATGTTACGGCAGCTAGATTTATTGGGTCAGGTACATCATTATCTAATATTAATGGTTCTAATGTTGTTGGTCAAGTATTTGAGTCGTTATATACTGGAACAGTATTAACAAATGCTCAACCAAATATCAGATCATTGGGTACATTAGTTAACTTAACAGTATCAGGAAATGTTATATTAGGTAATGTAAGTAATGTGCATGTTTATGGTGGAAACTCCGGACAAGTTTTAACTACAAATGGTAGTGGTAATTTAACTTGGGAGAATGCTCCGGCATCTGTTACCGCAACTTATGTTACTGCCAACTATCAACCGAACATTACAAGTACCGGCACATTAACTGTATTGACAGTAAATGGTATCAGTACCTTAGGAAATGTAGGCAATGTAAAAATAACCGGTGGATCAAATGGTTATGTGTTGTCTACTGATGGATCGGGTAACTTGTCATGGGCATCTGGATCTAGTGGCATTGGTGGTAGTAACACACAAATACAATATAATAACAATGGAAATTTTGCAGCAGATGCAAACTTCACTTATAACACTAGTACAAACACAGTTACTGTTACTGGAGATTTAGTAGCAAACTCATTAACAATAGGTTCAGGAGCATATAAGTTCTCTAGAACAAGCGTATACTTTGCTACATCAGTAACAACATCAGAAACATTATTAATGACCTTTCCAACATCAGATACTGCTGGATTAGATGTTACTATTATTTCAACAGATGCTAGTGCAGGCAACAGGCAGATATGTAAATTAGAAGCAGTGTACTATGCAAATACAGTACATTATAGTGAATATAACACTATTCAAGTAAATGGACCAGTTGGCAATTTTGCAATAACATATGAGCCGGGTAATATATCAATTCCGGCAACAGCTTCATTGTATGTTTTTCCAACAACAAGCAACATGACCACTTACAAAATACAAGTTACATCGTATCAAGAGTGACCAAAAATGATAAATACAACTATAAGCAAGGATCAGAATCATGGCAATTAAAGCGTTAAACTCAGTAGCAGGATTTTCAGTAGGAGAAGTTCCGGTTCCTATTATATTAGCCAATGGCGATATAACAACTATTAATTTTACATCTAATGGATCAGCAAATTTAGGCAATGTTGCTAACGTTCACATCTTTGGTGGAAGTAATGGTCAAGTATTACAGACAGATGGATCAGGTAATTTGTCATGGACATCATCTGCTAACGTCAATCAAATTCACAATGGCAATAGTAATGTAACTATCCCCAACTTGAATGGTAACGTCTACATCAATTCCAATAGCGGTACAGACCAACAATGGAACTTTACTACTAGCGGCAATTTAGTATTACCACTAGGTGGTATTATAACAGAGGGTTCAAGTCCTTCAGGTCTTGGTAATACAATTACTTTAACACCATCAGGTGGAAGTAATACTAATCAACAGTTGGTGATTTATCCTACAGGTGTAGGCGAAGGTGACCACATACATTTAACTAGTGGCAATTTAAGTTCAACTAGTATTTTCTTAGGTAACGATACTCAGTATATTCGTACTCGCGCCGACGGTTCTATGGTTATCGGTACTGATGATGGTCAACCAGATACTAGTGGTATTGGATATCGTTGGATTTTTGATGTAGACGGAAACTTAACAGCACCTAATGTTGGTACTGCTAACTTAGGTAACTTGGTAACTGCTAACTTTGCTAACTTCTACAATGATTTGTATGCAGGTGGAAATGCTAACATAGTAGGTAATTTAGTCGTTCAAGGTAATATTGCAAATGCAAATAACATCAGTATTACAAATAACTTAGAAGGTAATACAGCTAATTTCAGTGGCAATATTACTACATTAAATGCTAATCTTGGTAATTTAGTAACTGCTAATTATGCAAACTTTGCTAATGACGTAGTTGTTCAGGGTAATATTGCTAACGCAAATAATATTAGTGTTACAAATAATATTACAAGTAATACAGCAAACGTAACTGGTAATTTAACTTCAGGTAATGCAAATCTTGGTAATTTAGCTACCGCTAATAACTTTAGTACAAACGGTAGTGGTGGCGACATTACACTAACTGGTGGTAATGTAGTTGGTGCAAACGTTGTAATCGCTAACTCATTCACAAGTAATGGTGGTGTAGTAGACTTTTCTACAAACAATCCCAACGTACAATTAGGTGACGTTAGTAATGTTCATATTAATGGCGGTACAAATGGTTACTTACTAACAACAGACGGCTCAGGTGGATTGTCTTGGACTGCTACAGCAAGTACAACTAGTATTACTAATGGCACCAGTAATGTATCAATTCCAGATACTAATGGCAATGTCAATACTTCAGTAAATGGCAATGCTAACGTATTTGTTGTAACAGGTCTTGGTGCAAATGTTAATGGAAACTTGGATGCAAGTGGTAATCTCACTGTACAAAATGCTAACTTAGGTAACTTAGTAACTGCTAATAATGCAAACTTTACTACTCAATTAGATGGTAACACTGCTAATTTTACTGGAAATATTACTTCATTAAATGCTGATCTTGGCAACTTAGCAACGGCTAATTTTGTCAATGTAGCAAGTAATACAACTACTAGTAATTTAACAGTCAATTTAGAGTTAAGCGGTAACACTGCTAACTTTAGTGGTAATGTAATCACCCCTAACTTAACAGTTAACTTAGAACTAGCCGGTAATACAGCTAACTTTACAGGTAATGTAATTGCGGCAAACTTCATTGGATCATTGGCAAACGGTAATAGTAATGTAAAAGTATATCAAGATGCTAACGTAGAAATTACAGTTGGTGGTAGTGCAAATACCGCTACATTTGCTTCTACCGGTCTATATGTTGTTGGGCAAATTAACACTACTGCAGGTAACATGTTATCAAATGGTAACATTACTGCAAATCTTTTCTTAAATAGCGCAAACGCTAATGTAACCGGACAAGCTGAACTTGGTAGTGTATTAACTTCAAATATTACTGCACCATCCGGTAATATTACAATCAGTGCTGCCGGATCTGATAACAATATTATTCTTGCTCCTACTGGCAACGGTACAGTAGATACTGGACTACACAGAGTTACTCAATTAGGAGCACCGGTAAATCCTAACGATGCGGCAACAAAAGAATATGTTGATAATATCAGTCAGGGTTTATTTATACACCCAGCTGCTAATGTTACTTCAATTAGTAATTTAAATTCTACATATGATAATGGCGGAACTGTATTATCTGCTACTACAATTGCTGGCAATAAAACAATTACATTCAGTGTAAATCACGGACTAGTTGCTGATGATAATATTATATTTACAAACACATTTAACGGAATTATTGGTGGTGAGGCATATTTTGTATATAGTGTACCAGCACCAAATCAAATTACTATAAAAGATGGTTATTTTGGCGCTGAAGTAACAACACTTACAAATGGTACTGGTCTAACACAGGCGGCACTGGGTAATGGTGGAGTTGGCGCAACTCTTACTAATGCAGGAGCACAAGCAGCATTGACCATTGACAGTATTTTGATGACTGTTGGGGCAAGAGTTCTTGTACAAGGTCAAACAAATCAATTTGAAAATGGTATCTATGCTGTAACAACAGTTGGCACCGGTGCTACTAATTGGATACTTACACGTGCAAGTGATGGTGATTCATATGCCCCTAAGAGCGAATCACAATTGAGCGCAGGCTCATATTTCTTTATTATGCAGGGTTCGCAATATGCAGGAGCATCTTATGTATTAACATCGCCACCGGGTGAAATAGTAATTGGTGTAGATAATATAGTATTCAGTCAGTTTAGTCAAGCAGGCGCGTATACTGCAGGTAATGGTATTGCTATTACCGGTACACTTATTTCTGCAACTACTGATAATGTAAAAAGTGCTATTGTTAGTGGAAACATTGTTGTTAAATCTAGTGCAAACTTTACAACCCCTAACTTAGG
>Ga0114967_10000070_pt1 | contig 77020 bp, 62 predicted proteins | sample M_130628_MF_Meta_FD_92639 | JGI IMG/M metagenome (GOLD analysis project Ga0114967, IMG submission 92639) | Freshwater microbial communities from Lake Montjoie, Canada to study carbon cycling - M_130628_MF_MetaG | ecosystem: Environmental > Aquatic > Freshwater > Lake | place: Lake Montjoie... | reverse complement strand
TTTACGATATGGCTGGTAAAGCAGTACAAACACTAAAACAAAAAGAAGTTACCGAAAACCAATCGTTAACAGTTTCTACCAAAGGAATGGCTACTGGAGAGTATGTTGTAAACATTGCAACAGGAAATACTTCTTACAGCAAACATTTAATGGTTAAATAATTTATAAACTACAGTACCCGATGAAAAAAATTGTTTTTTTATTAGCTTGTCTAACTTCTTCATTAGCATTTTCTCAAATGACAATGAAGAAGCTAGATGGTACTCCTATCAATAATGGCGACGTATTTACGTATTCAGTTATAGGAAATGCATCTGAAGTTACTTCTTCAGACCCAGCTTATTTAGGTTTTAAAATCTACAACAGTTCTGCTAGCAATATCAGTGTTAAAATGAAGGTGATGAGCATGACAAATGCTACCGGTAGTAACCTACAGTTTTGTATTGACCCTATATGCGTGGGAACATTAACGGTTGGGAATTCCTATCCAAGCAGCAGTCCTTCTGTCATTCCAGCCAATGGACAAAATGGAAACTTTGACCACTTTGTAAATGGTTATGCAGGAAATGGAACCTCACCTGTTGAATACGTATTAAAGTTTTATATGGTTAATGGTTTTAATGCTGAAATCGGCACTCCTATTACAATAACGTATAAATACGACCCCAACTTAAGCACTACGGCATTCAACGGCCTTAAAAGCAACGGAATCACGCTAAAATCAACCTTAGTGGATGCACAAATTGAATTTGATGCTACAACAAGTGGAAAAGCAGAAATTTACGATGTCAATGGTAAATTAGTAACCAATGCAGTGTATACCGCTGGATCTAATTCAATTGATGTAGCTAACTTAAGTGCAAGTGCTTACATCTTAAGTTTTACTACAGAAGAAGGGAAAAAAGCTTCATTAAGAATTATCAAAAAATAAAGCGATCCTCGATAATAAAAAAAAGCCCCATCAATGATGGGGCTTTTTTTATGCATTTGAAGTACCTTAAAAACTAGTATTTAACGACAAAGAAAGTCCTGTGCTTTCCGGCACAAATCGACAAACTCCTCCTACGCAAACTAAACCACCTCTTTGTCTTCCATAGGCTAAAGCAATTCGAGTTGATTTATAACGGTAAGAATTACCAATCGAATAATAATGGTGTTGCAACTTAGCATCATCGTTCCCATAGTTATACATGTCCGAAACATACAAAGTGTATTTCGTTCCAATATTAAGTTCGGTCAATAAACTGGCCCAATTTTTCTTGTCACTATCTGCCCATAAATGCTCCGCCTGAACACGTATTGATTTATTGTCGTTAAACTTACATGTAGTCTCGGCGCCAATAATATTGGTATTCACCTCTCCATAAGTTTCCTGTATGTATTTCTTGTTGTAGTACTGATGAATAAAACTAAAGCCGGATTGCCATTTTTCACTCCACTTTTTAGTGATTTCAATATTAGCATCCGTGAAATACTTTTTCCCAAAGCCTAAAAATTCCGTTTGGTATTCTTGAGGCGGGAAAATATAGAAAGTACCGCCTAATCCATGATATTCAGCATAGTTCAACGCTACTTTGGTGCCATACTTACCCCCCAAAGCTGTTCCCTTTTTTATGTTGTAAAACAAATCAATTTGCCCACCGATTTCACCAGCCTTTAAGAGCGACTCATCATTCAAAATAACATTGGATTGTGATTGATATACATAGATATTAGCTAAATTGTAATGATGTTGCTTTGTCAAACTTGGCAAGTAATTCATGATCAAGTCATTATACTGATTCCCTTTTGCGATGCGCTCGGAAAAGAAAGTCATGTTTTCTAAGCGTCTAAACGTTCCGTCTATTCCAAATCCTTTTTTAGAATATCCCACATTCAACAATAAAGCACTTCCCGATTTGATCAGGTTATTATCTATTTGATTCTTAACTTGCACTACGGCATCTTTTGATTTATAATCAAACTCAGTAGAGCAATAAAAGGAATTGTGGGTGTAATTAAGTCGGCCAGCGAAAGCACTTGTCAAACGATTAAATTTAGGGTCCACTATATCCGTTTTCTCATCTCTTCCTACATAAGTTAACCCCAGTGTAAGTTCGTCCTTGTCCAACTTTAAGAGGTCTGAAAGCACCAATTCAGCATCGGCTCCATAGATTTTTCCCTCCGATACATCAAATCCAGTTCGCTGTTGACCAAACAACGTTTTTAAAGTAAAATATTTAGCCGGCTTGTAAATGAAACGCAACCCTCGTAAAGCATTATTAATCCCCAATGCGCGATCTTCCCACGTTCTTAATAACAATCCACTTCCAAATTGCTCATAAAAATAACCTGCTGTTACGTCTATTTTCTCATTTTGATACTGCGCAAAATAAGTAGCTATATTGGCGTCTTTATATTTAGGATTATAATTCAACAATGCTTGTTGCTCATAGGCCTCCGCCTGAATACCAAAGGTCCAATTCTTTATTTTGTAGTTGACAAATAAATAATTATTGGAACGCAAGGGATCTTCAGGATGAACTACAGGATTGTAAAATTCATCAAACAAACACTTGTCATTCAAGTACCATTGCGCATTCGACTCAAAACCTCCAGAAACGGTACCCTTCTCTTGTCCAACAACCGAAACTGTTACTGCAAATAATCCAACAACAAAAAACTTCTTCATGAACTACAGGGTCTTTAATTTATTGAACAATTCACTTTCACTTCCAGGCACATAACCATTTTGTATATGAACAATCACGCCGTTCTTTACCACGACCGTATACGGAATGTTAACAATGCCTAAAGCTCTTTTCAGCTCTTGATTAGAATCCACTAGCACTTTATAATCCCATCCTTTCCCATTCACCAGCGGTTTAATGCGCTTTTGAGTTCTAGAATCGTCGGTAGCAACTGCTATTATTTCAATAGGCAAACTTTTTTTCCATTCTTCTTGCATATCATTCATTTCATCCAATTCACTGATGCAAGGAGTACACCATGTCGCCCAGAACGAAAAAATATAAATTTTATCTTTTTCATTAAAATCAGCAGTAACAGAAACTTTCTTTCCATCAAGGTCTGACAATGAAACAGTTGGCATTTGTTTTTGAGCCATCGCCGTAAAACCAACGAAAAGCAAAAATAAGGGTAATAGATTTTTCATTTTAGTTTAAATTGTTTCCACAAATAAAGAAATAATAACTCAAAGATTAAAGTTTTTTTATTTTATTTGCGTATTCTAATAACAGCTTCACAATGACTAAACTTAAATTCTTTTTATCCCTTATATTTTTAGCTTGTTTATCGGCTTGCACCGAAACCATTGTGGTGAAAAATATTCCCGATGGCTCAGAAACAGCACCGCCCGTTTCAGGGTATTTTAAACAACGAGTATTGCTTGAAGATTACACAGGCACTTGGTGCGGAAACTGTACCCGAGTTGCCTATGCAATTGACCAAATGTATGAGCAGTCAGACAAAGTGGTGTCCATAGCCATTCACAACGGTAACGACCCCTATCATTTCCCGGATTACCAACCGTTGAAAGATTTGATCATGCCGAACTCAGATTTAGAATTGCCGCAGTCAAGATTAAACAGAACAATTGTTTGGACTTCACCAGAGCCCTACAATCTCGAACAAGCCAAAGCATTAACGGGCAACAATTCTGGCCTTGGGATAGCCATGTCTTCAACGGTTGAGAACGGAATGATCAACTTGGATGTAAACATGAAATTTGTACAAAACTATACAGGTTTGAAATTAGTAGTTTACGTCCTAGAAAATCACTTAATACATTCTCAAGCTAACTATACAACCTATTACGGAAACATTAATCCGGTGCCTGCCTATGAACACAATCACGTGCTTAGACACAATATAACCGATTTGTTGGGCGATCCTATTTCGGAAGCCACTACCGTGGGTCAAACCCTTACTAAATCGTATGCTATTCCAATGCCCAGCAGTGTGTCAAATCCTGAAAACATTAGTTTTGTGACCATACTTGTAAATGCAGATAACTTAGCCCTAAACGCTCGTGCAGCGGAAAAAAACGAAGTACAATCCTTCGAACAAAACCCATAATCTGATTCCATTCCATCATAAATAAAGGTTGCTCAAAAGGCATCCTTTATTTTTTTGCGTAAATTTGTGATACCAATTCAATCGTTATGAGCCTAATTTCCTTAATCCAACAAGTAGACGTAAACGAAAAAATAAAACATGCACCAAATGCTGGATACTTGATTGGGGTATGGATTGGCAATATTTTACCATTTGCTCTTATTGTAGGTGCCGCTTATTGGATGTACAGTAGAGCCAAAAAAAGACAAAACGAAGAATAGCGATATTTTACTAAATTTGTGCCCTAAACGACTTCCATGAGTAATATCAGAATCACCAAACAATTTTCTTTCGAAACCGGACACGCCCTATACGGCTACGATGGTAAATGCAAAAATGTACACGGCCATAGCTACAAACTTTCAGTTACTGTAATCGGCAAACCCATAACAGACAATAGCAATGTCAAATACGGGATGGTAATTGATTTTACCGATTTGAAAAAAATCGTCAAAGAAGAAATTGTAGACTTGTTCGATCATGCCACCGTTTTCAATCAAAACACGCCTCATATCGAGCTGGCTAACGAACTAAAAAGCCGAGGTCATCACGTAATTTTAGTGGAATACCAACCCACAAGTGAAAACATGGTCATCGATTTTGCGCAAAAAATCCAAAGCCGTTTGCCCGAGAATATTGCACTGCATTCGTTGAAATTACAAGAAACGGATACTTCTTTTGCAGAATGGTACGCCTCAGACAATCAATAACCTTAACGTGTAATGACACTTCCTCCCCACAAAAAGATATACTTTGCTTCTGACCAGCACTTTGGAGCGCCAACGCCAGAAGCTAGTTTTCCCCGCGAACAAAAGTTTGTGGCTTGGCTAGATGAAGTTAAACAAGATGCGGCAGCTATTTTCCTGTTGGGCGATTTATTCGATTTCTGGTTTGAATATAAAACAGTAGTGCCCAAGGGATTTATAAGGGTACTGGGCAAATTAGCCGAAATAAGAGATAGCGGTATTCCCATCTATTTCTTTGTCGGCAACCATGACTTGTGGATGAATGATTACTTTCAAAAAGAGTTAAACATTCCTGTCTACCATGACAATCAAGAATACGAATTCAACGGCAAAACCTTTCTCATCGGGCACGGTGACGGCAAAGGGCCCGGCGACAAAGGCTATAAACGAATGAAAAAAGTTTTCGTTAGTCCGCTTTCCAAATGGATCTACCGCTGGTTACATCCAGATATAGGCATGAAACTGGCGCAATACCTTTCTGTGAAAAACAAACTAATATCGGGCGACGCTGATGTCAAGTTTTTAGGAGAGGATAACGAATGGCTCATCCTGTATGCCAAACGCAAATTAGAAACCAAACACTACAACTATTTCGTTTTTGGACACCGACACCTTCCTATGGTAGTAAAAGTAGCGGAAAACGCCGAATATGTGAATCTGGGTGATTGGATAGGCTATTTCACCTATGGGGTTTTTGATGGAGATAAATTTGAATTGAAAAAATATTAATTACTTCAAATCCTTCAAACGCAACTGCACCGTCACATTCCCATTAAATTCGTTTTCATCAATGCAATAGACCGCATCAAAGGGTACTTGTTGTTTGACTAAATCCAATTTTTTTCCCAACCCAAAACCTATCGCGCCAAAACCAGAAGATCCGTTTTGCTTCACAAACAACTTTAGATGGTCTTCATCCGCACCTATTCCTTTTGCATATCCGCTATCCTTCATCCCTTTGGTCATAAATACAGGCGTCATGTTTTCGGGCCCAAAAGGCTCAAACTGATTCAAAATGCGAATGAATTTGTCATTGATGGCGGTTAAATCAATTCCAGCATCCACCAACACTTCTGGAATAAGCAATTCAGGCGAAATGGTCTCGCGCACCACCTGTTCAAACGCCTCCTTAAAGGCTGTATAGTTCTCTTCCTTTAAAGTCATCCCCGCTGCATACATATGACCTCCAAACTGTTCTAAATGGGCCGCACAGGCTTCAAGGGCATTGTATACATCAAAGTCCTTCACCGATCGGGCAGAGGCGGCCAATTTATCGCCACTTTTGGTAAAAACGATGGTAGGACGATAATAGGTTTCGGTCAAGCGCGACGCTACGATCCCAATCACTCCTTTATGCCAGTGCTCACTGTAAACAACCGTCGTAAACCGATCCGTTTCGTTGCGTTCCTGAATTTGCGCAAGGGCCTCCACAGTAATTTGCTTATCCAAACCCTTCCGATCCGTATTGTATTGTTCAATTTCTGAAGCAAACTGCTCCGCCTGGTCTAAATCATATTCCGTCAATAATGCCACGGCCTCATTCCCATGCTTAACCCTACCTGCCGCATTAATTCGGGGAGCTATAATAAAAACGACATCCGTAATGGTCAATACTTTTTTCTTTACATTCTGGATCAAAGCTTTAATGCCTGGCCTGGGTTGCGTATTAATGACTTCCAAGCCAAACTTGGCCAAGGTCCGATTCTCCCCCGTTATCGGAACGATATCAGCCCCAATAGCCGTAGCAACCAAATCCAAATACATCCGCAAATCCTCAATTGTTTGGTTCCGACGGGCCGCTAAAGCTTGAACCAATTTGAATCCCACGCCACATCCACACAACTCATCATAAGGATACGAGCAATCCTCTCGTTTAGGATCCAAAACCGCTACCGCCTCTGGCAAAGTAGGTCCCGGACGGTGGTGATCACAAATAATAAAATCAATGTTTCGCGCTCGAGCATAAGCAACATGATCAATGGATTTTATCCCGCAGTCCAACGCAATAATCAACGTAATTTCATTGTCTTCGGCAAAGTCTATACCCTTGTAGGAGATACCATATCCCTCATCATAGCGGTCTGGTATATAAGTAGCTACATTAGGATAATAACTTTTCAAATAACTCGAGACCAAAGAAACCGCCGTAGTACCATCCACATCATAATCCCCAAAAACCAAGATGTTTTCTTGAGCAGCAATGGCCGTTTCTATTCGAGCAACAGCTTTGTCCATATCTTTCATCAAATAAGGATCATGTAAATCGGCCAAACTCGGTCTAAAAAACTGCCGCGCCTGCTCAAATGTTTCTATTCCCCTTTGGACCAATAGCGCCGCAATAAGCTCCTCTACTTGCAATTGAGCCGCCAATGCTTTTACTTTTTCAGAATCGGGTGTAGGTTTGAGGGTCCAGCGCATTTGAGTTAGGAGTTATAAATTATGAGTTATGAGTTTTGTTGGGCGAAAATGCACGAATAATAAGTTTGATTATAAAATATTCCACCACTAGTAAAAAAGTAGCTACGATACTTAATGCCAATATGCCCATTTCAAAAGCGAAACCTACACCTCCCGCGCTTAAATTTGGATATGTATTTAAATCATTTATCAGGCAGGAAACACAGCTAATATAAACCAAAACGTTCATAAAAAAAATGAACCTTCCATGCCTTACATCATGTCGATACAACTTATAAATAAAAAACCAAACTGCAACCACCAGCAAATGCAAAAGGAATGTTTCTTTTAGCAATGAAAGGAAAATTCTATGATTATGTTCTTCAATCATTAGGTACTATTTTAAACAAAAATAAGGTAAAGATTATAAAAAATAAGCTACTTTTTGCGTAAAATCCAATCTTAAAAACCCAAAATAATATTCCCTAAATTTGAACCATAAAAGTAATACAAAATGCAAATTCAAGGACAAATTGTTGACATTCGAAACAAACGCATCTATTCAGGAGAAGTTACCGTGGCCAAGGGCAAAATTGTAGCCCTAACCGAAAAAGAACATAATGGTAAAGACTTCATCCTCCCCGGATTCATCGACGCACACATCCACATCGAAAGCTCCATGCTCGTCCCTTCTGAATTTGCTAAAATAGCGGTTATGCACGGTACCGTCGGAACAATATCCGACCCGCATGAAATAGCCAATGTCCTTGGAAAAGACGGAGTGTATTACATGATTGAAAATGGAAAAAAAGTGCCCTTCAAATTCCACTTCGGCGCACCTTCCTGCGTACCCGCCACTTTTTTTGAAACGGCTGGAGCGGTAATCGACTCCGAGCAAATCAAAGAACTAATGGCCCACCCCGATATTTACTACTTAGCCGAAATGATGAATTACCCGGGCGTATTATTTGACGACGACGAAGTCCTAAAGAAAATCGCTTGGGCAAAACATTTCGGGAAACCAGTTGACGGACATGCCCCAGGATTGCGCGGCGAAGCGATACGCAAATACATCTCAGCTGGCATATCCACCGATCATGAATGTTTTACCTATGAAGAGGCGGCCGAGAAATTATCATTAGGCATGAAAATACTCATTCGCGAAGGCAGTGCCGCCAAAAACTTTGAAGCCCTAATCGATTTACTGCCCGACCATTATCAAAACATGATGTTCTGCTCAGACGATAAGCACCCCGACGATTTAATTTTGGGACACATTAACCAACTCTGCGCACGTGCCGTAGCTAAAGGCATAGACGTTTTCAAAGTCCTACAAGTAGCCTGCATCAACCCGGTGCATCACTACAACATGAACGTGGGAACGCTACAGGTAAATGAGGCGGCCGACTTCATAGTCGTAGATAACTTAATAGATTTTCAGGTCAAACAAACCTACATCAACGGGGAATTAGTTGCCAAAGAAGGCCAATCGTTTATCCCACATGTGGACTTCGACAAACCCAATAATTTCAATACTGCTGCCAAAACAATTCAAGATTTCGAACAGCCAAGCACCGCCAAAACGATAAGGGTTATGGAAGCCCTAGAAGGGCAGTTGATTACCAACGAAATCCAGCACAGCGCACTAATAGAAAACGGAAAGTTAGTGGCCAACATAGCCGACGATGTACTAAAAATGGCCGTAGTCAACCGCTATGCCAATACCCCACCTGCCATTGCATTCATTAAAAACTTTGGTTTGAAAAAAGGCGCCATAGCCAGTTCAGTAGCCCATGATTGCCACAATATAGTGGTCGTAGGTACCTCGGATGAGGAAATTGTAAATGCCGTTAATCTAATCATCGCTAATACAGGCGGAATTTGCGCCGTCAATGGCGAAACTAAAAAAGCATTAGCCCTACCCGTGGCCGGCATCATGAGCGACCAAGATGGTTGGGAAGCCGGACGCTGCTATCAAGAAATAGACGCCATGGCAAAATCATTAGGAAGCAGCTTAAAAGCCCCCTTCATGACACTTTCGTTTATGGCCTTGCTAGTAATTCCTGATTTAAAGTTATCAGACAAAGGATTGTTCAGTGGGAAAAGCTTCGCGTTTACGGATTTGGAAATAAATTAGGAGAGAGAAACCCTATTCCTCTTTTGCTCCTTGCTTCTTGCTTTTAGCTTCCAAAACCTTTCCGCCAACCACCACCACAATTTCGCCCTTAGGGGGTTTGGCTTCAAAATGTTGGAGTACCTCAGCAGCAGTGCCTCGTACCGTTTCTTCATGCAGCTTAGACAGTTCTCTAGAAACCGATACCGGTCGGTCCGCCCCAAAATACTGCACATACTCGGCTAACGTCTTAACCAATTTATGTGGGGAAACATAAAATATCATCGTGCGAGTTTCTTCAGCTAAAGCCAAATACCGCGTTTGCCTCCCTTTCTTCTCAGGCAAAAACCCCTCAAAGACAAAGCGATCATTAGGCAAACCACTATTCACCAGCGCCGGCACAAAAGCAGTAGCACCAGGCAAACAATCCACTTCGATGTTATGTTCCACACAAGCGCGGGTCAACAAAAAACCCGGATCAGAAATGGCAGGGGTACCCGCATCACTAATCAAAGCAATGGTCTCGCCAGCTTGTAAGCGTTTAATTAAATTCTCTACGGTCTTGTGCTCATTGTGCATATGATGACTGTGCATATGGGTAGCAATGTCATAATGCTTAAGCAGTTTCCCACTGGTACGGGTGTCTTCCGCCAAAATCAAATCGGCTTCTTTCAAAACGGCAATCGCTCGGAACGTCATGTCCTCAAGATTGCCAATAGGCGTGGGAACTAGGTATAACTTACCCATTACTGGAATTTATGCTCAATCAACTCCATAAAACGCTCAGCATAGTCTTCGTTGCCTTGCCAATTGTTATAATCCGGTTTTACCATGTCGTCAATAAAGTTTTTCGCCTCTTCAAAACTATCAAACGAGTTCAATTGCGACAACACACGGTTAAAATCTTCGTTGCTCTCATCAAAAAGATGCTTTACAAAACCAATTCGGTCATTCAAACCGATCGCTATGGACTTGGCCGACTCATGCACTACAGGAGATTTAAACGCAGGCACTTCTTCAGTCGGAGTGGCAAATAAACTCACTTCATTTGGTTTCACAAATACCGGATCCACATAGCTCTCACCCAAAAACTCTTCTACAACCACTTTCTTAGTTTCAGGGGTTATTTCAGAGGCCGTCTCAGCGGGCTCTATTTCTTCTTCCTCTTCGTGATCTAAACTAAAAATCGGTTGGAACGCCAAAGCGGGCTGTTCTTCTTCCTCGCTTTCTTCTGCTGCAGTAGCCACTTCTTCGGCTTCTAGAACTACTTCCGGAGTTTCCTCCACCAGGGATTCTTGAACCTCTTCTATAGTTTCTTCCTCAACCAAGGCTGCTGGTTCTTCAACTGCTGGTTCATCTACCAACAAGGATGCAGCTACAGGCTCCTCCTGAGAACCCTCCAAAGCTTGCGCTAATTTTTCCTCCAACACCTCCAAAGAAACGTCCTCTTTAACCTGCTCAAAACGGTCTTGGTAAAATTTTAAAACGGAGAGTGTTTCATATAACTTTTGGGTCTCTTGGTACAATTGATCAACTTCCGATTTGTTTTTCAGTTTTAGAACTCGGTGCGCAATGCTGATTAATTCGGCTTCTAATCTTTTTTTCATAAGTTTAAAATTATAGTAACTCGGCGTTTTTTATATACTATTTTTCTTCGAGGCAAATTTATTTAGCCCTTGGAAGAAGTAACCTTGATTAAAATTTTCTACATTTGAATCGACGTAAAAATAGAAAAAAATTAAGTCGGTTGGTTTCCGTTACAAAGTAACGAAACTATTCAAATTATAAAGGTAGCAAATTACAAAATGTTTCTCGAAAATACAGTAAATCATAAAGAACAATTTGGATGGATTGAAGTGATCTGTGGCTCCATGTTTTCGGGCAAAACCGAAGAGCTGATTCGCCGACTAAAAAGAGCACAATTTGCTAAGCAAAAAGTGGAAATCTTCAAACCTTCTATTGATACCCGTTATGACGAAGACATGGTAGTGTCCCATAATAAAAATGAAATACGATCGACTCCCGTACCCGCAGCGGCCAACATACGCATCTTAGCCCAAGGCTGCGACGTAGTGGGGATTGATGAAGCCCAATTTTTTGACGATGAAATCGTTGCCGTTTGTAACGACTTGGCCAACTCTGGAATCCGCGTCATCGTGGCCGGTCTAGATATGGACTTTAAAGGAAATCCTTTCGGACCCATGCCTGCTCTTATGGCTACCGCCGAATATGTCACCAAAGTGCATGCCGTGTGCACCCATACCGGCAACCTCGCACATTACAGTTTTAGAAAAAACGATAGCGACAAATTAGTATTACTTGGGGAAACCGAAGAATACGAGCCGTTAAGCAGGGCAGCCTATTTCAAAGCCATGCGCGAAAATATGGAGGTCAAAGACCCCAAATATTTATCCAAAGAAGATTAATTCCGGTAACTTTGACACTAACGATCCATACTATTATTCCCATCATCAAAGCCCAATGGAGCGGACAAAATGATATAGCAGTAATCGATTATATCTCCATTGACAGTCGTTCCTTGCAAAATGACGTCCACACCTTGTTTTTTGCGCTTACGGGACCTAACCATGATGGGCATAAATACATAGACGAACTCATCGCCAAGGGCGTACAATACTTTGTAGTCTCGCACATACCCGCAGCACTGGAAGGGAAAGCCAACTTCCTAATCGTAGAAAACACGCTTGACGCTTTACAAAAATTTGCGGCCTACTACCGCAGCGTATTCGAATTCCCGATTCTTGGAATTACTGGAAGCAATGGAAAAACCATCGTCAAAGAATGGTTAAACTTCCTGCTGAGCCCTGATTACAACATCATTCGAAGCCCAAAAAGCTATAACTCTCAAGTGGGCGTGCCCTTGTCAATACTAGGAATCAACGAAAATCACAACTTAGGAATCTTCGAAGCCGGCATTTCCACGACCAACGAAATGGAAAAACTGCAAAAAATAATACGGCCCTCGATCGGTATTTTAACCAATATCGGGTCCGCACACGACGAAGGTTTTTCAAGTATTGCGGAGAAAATAAAAGAGAAACTCAAACTTTTCACGGCAGTCAACGTACTCATCTTAAATAAAAACAAAACCATAGTCGCTTTTCTCAATCCAAAAACCAAAACGTTCTGCTGGAGTTCGGATGATAAAAGTGCCGACGTGTTCATTACCAAGAAAAACCAGGGCGAACTAACAGAGCTACAGGTTACCTATCAAGAAGACACCTACCCAATAACCATCCCCTTTCAAGACCAAGCTTCCATTGAAAATGCCATCCATTGCATGATGGTCATGATTTACTTTGGCTACAAACACACAGTGATTCAAACCCGCATGGCCTTGCTTTATCCCGTCGAAATGCGCTTGAAAGTAAAGAACGGAATCAACAACTGCACCATCATTGACGACAGTTATAGCTCCGATTTCCAGTCCCTGAAAATCGCTTTAGACTTCTTGGAAAACCAAAAGCAACACAAGAAAAAAACACTCATCCTGTCGGATATCTTCCAAAGCGGCTTAAGCAATGAAGAATTGTATTCACAGGTGTCCCAACTCATCATCTCCAACAAGATTTCCCGCGTCATCGGAATCGGCGAAACCATAGCCAAGTACAAAAGTAAGTTCATAAACAGTACTTCGTTCCGTAATGTGGCCGAATTCTCCGCAGCGTTTGATACACTGAACTTCGAAAACGAAACCATACTAATCAAAGGGGCTCGCGATTTTCATTTCGAACAAATCGTTTCCATGCTCGAAGAGAAAACCCATGAAACCGTACTAGAAATCAACCTCAACGCCATCAGCCACAACCTTAATTTCTTCAAAACGAAGTTGGCGCCCAAAACCAAAATCATGGTCATGGTCAAAGCCTTTGGCTATGGCAATGGCGGCTTCGAAATAGCAAAATTACTCGAACACCATAAAGTAAATTACCTGGGTGTAGCCTTTGCCGACGAAGGAATCGCACTAAAAAGTGCCGGCATAACCGTGCCCATCATGGTGATGAATCCCGAAACCACCAGTTTCGCAGCCATCATCCAACACCAGTTAGAACCCGAAATCTATTCCACAAAAGGCCTAAAAGCCTTCCTCAAAATAGCCGAACAAAAGAAATTAAAGCACTTCCCGATCCACATCAAATTGGATACAGGAATGCACCGCCTAGGATTTGAAGAGGAAAATCTAGACGAACTCATCCAAATCCTCAAAGGCAACGATACGGTTCAAATTGCCAGCATATTATCCCACATGGCGGCCAGCGATGACAAGCAACACCATGCTTTTGCTACGGGACAAATCGTCTTGTTCGAAAAATTGTCGGGCCAACTACTGACGGAATTAAACATCAAACCCATACGCCATTTGTTAAACACCTCCGGCATATCCAATTATCCCGAAGGACAATACGACATGGTAAGACTGGGCATTGGGTTATATGGAATATCAAACGACGAAGACGAACAAAAAGAACTAGAACGAGTAGGCACCCTAAAATCCGTAATCTCCCAAATCCGTGCCATAGACACCGGAGAAAGCGTCGGCTACGGAAGAAGATTCATCGCTACCCAACCCACCAAAATTGCCACCATCCCCATAGGCTATGCCGATGGCATCCGAAGAAGCTGGGGCAACGAAACAGGTTACGTAACCATACATGGCAAGCAAGCTCCCATTGTGGGCAGCGTTTGCATGGACATGCTGATGGTGGACGTAACGCAGATTGACTGCAAAGAAGGGAATACCGTAATTATTTTCGGCGAAAACCCTACCGTAAATTATATGGCCAAACAACTCAAAACCATACCATACGAAATCCTAACTAGCATCTCCCAACGAGTAAAACGAGTGTTCTTTAGAGAATAAGATTTTGAATTGTTAAATTTTTAAGTATCTTAGTTCTCCAATTTTTAACCAAATAAAACAGAACAGTATGGGAATGATTTCAGAATTTAAAGAATTTGCCATGAAAGGCAATGTAGTCGATCTAGCCATCGGGGTAATCATCGGAGGCGCTTTTGGTAAAATCGTTAGCTCTTTCATCGAAGATGTAATAACACCGTTGCTTCTTAAACCCGCTTTAGAAGCGGCCAATTTGAGCAAAATCGAAGAACTAACCGCCCTCGGAGGTGTGAAATACGGTTTGTTCTTATCCGCGGTAATCAACTTTGTAATCGTGGCTTTTGTCTTGTTCTTACTAATCAAAGGAATGAACGCTGCCAAAAAGAAAGAAGCTGCTGCTCCTGCCGCTCCAGCGGGCCCAACCCAAGAAGAATTGCTAACACAAATCAGAGACTTACTAAAAAAATAATACCGCTACAATACATATTCTAACTAAACCGCTCCCAAAAAGGAGCGGTTCTTCTTTTACCGCCAAAGTCAAACCAGCGCAGCTAAAACTCAATTTTCAAATCTTCAAATCTTCAAATTTTCAAATCATTCCCCCTTCTATTTTCTATTTTCTACATACATTTGTGTTTCATAGGATACTAAATCAATAAAAAGAAAGATATGAAAGTTGCAGTTGTTGGCGCAACCGGTATGGTTGGCGAAGTGATGCTTAAAGTATTAGCCGAAAGAAATTTTCCAGTAACCGAACTCATCCCCGTAGCTTCGGAAAAGTCAGTAGGAAAGGAAATCGAATTCAAAGGAAAAAAATATACCGTAGTAGGATTACAAACCGCCGTAGATAGGAAGGCCGATGTAGCCCTATTCTCTGCCGGAGGAGAAACTTCCCTACTTTGGGCACCTAAGTTTGCCGAAGCCGGCACCACCGTTATTGACAACTCATCCGCTTGGCGCATGGACCCTACTAAAAAATTAGTAGTTCCCGAAATCAACGCCAACACCCTAACCAAAGAGGATAAGATTATAGCCAACCCCAACTGCTCGACCATCCAAATGGTCCTAGTCTTAGCACCGCTACACAAAAAATACAACATCAAACGTGTCATTGTTTCTACGTACCAGTCCATTACGGGAACCGGAGTAAAAGCGGTACAACAATTAGAGAACGAATACGCCGGTCAACAAGGCGAAATGGCCTATAAATACCAAATCCACCGCAACGCCATCCCGCAATGCGACGTGTTTGAAGACAACGGCTACACCAAAGAAGAAATGAAACTGGTGCGCGAAACCAAAAAAATCATCGGAGACGACAGCATAAACGTAACTGCAACCGCCGTACGCGTGCCTATCGTAGGCGGACACAGCGAAGCGGTAAACGTAGAGTTCTCCAACGATTTTGATGTAAACGAAGTGCGCAACATCCTGCACCATACCGATGGAGTAGTGGTACAAGACAACACCGACACCTTCACCTATCCAATGCCGCTGTACGCCCACGATAAAGACGAAGTGTTTGTTGGCCGCATCCGCCGCGATGAAAGCCAACCCAATACTCTAAACATGTGGATCGTTGCCGACAACCTTAGAAAAGGAGCCGCTACTAATACGATTCAAATTGCTGAGTACTTAGTGAAAGCCGGACTTATTTAGTCGCAGTTTTCAGTCGCAGTCGCAGGGAGGGTAGAAATACTTGAACGACAAGATGTGTGCAATTGATAAAATAAAGAATCAGACTTATGCCTTATAAGTCTGATTTGTTAGAGTTATATATTTGTTGGCAGTAATTATTCAACCCACTTATGAAAAGACTATTTAGCTTAATTGGAATCTTTGTTTTAATCAGTTCGTTTAAGACAGAAAATAAACAAGACATATTGCTTCATATAAATCATCTGAATAAACTTGAGCTTTTAAGTGTGGACGATAAATGTGGCGAATGGGGTGGAAACGAAAAGCAATTAATAATCTATAGAGATGATTTTAAAGGTCCTCTCCTATCCGACTATTCAGAAAAAACTAAAAACTGTAATAATGGAAGTGTACCGCAAGTTACTAAATCAATTACGCGCATAAAAGTAACTGAAGAAGAAAGCAAATTAATAATTGAAGCTATTAACGAACTTTGTGAAAGCAAAATGGCTAGAGAAGATTACCCATCTCATAGCGGAATATTTAATCGAATTATGCTTTCTGATTCTTCAATGATAATTACTGATTTTCCTTCAGTCGAGTTGAAAAAGTTTGGGGAATTAGTTGGTAAAATTAAGCAGAAATAACTACTGCTTACAGCGGTATCTGTTGCCACGCTACCATTCGAAATCGAAGATTCCCCGCTACCAAGCGAGTCGATAACATTACTTCTTTGCCTTTCCTAGAAAAACCATTAAATAATACCTATGAAAAAAATAATAGTTTTTAGTTTTCTTCTTTTTACATTCAATACTATTTTTTCTCAGGAAATTTCAACGGAAATTCAAGGCAAGAAAATCGGTTATTTCGTTACACTTGAAAATAAACTACATAGCGAATTATTCAACACTGGTGAAACCTACATGTCATTAGACGACTCTGCTCAGCCCATTATTTACAAGAGAAAAGAAAAAGAAATTCCCGATTTATTAGTTCAATATTCCTTCAGTAAAAAGGATTCTATAATAAATGAAGTTCTATACGAATGGGATGTATACAATTTCGAGAAAAATGACAATAATGTAAAATCAGTAAAATTCAATAAAGCCTTAATTGAAAAATACAATGATCTTCTAAAAACGTTGACTAACAAGTATGGCAACAGTAAAACCAAAGGAAATCTCGATAATATTGAAGATATCGAAACTGATGAAGGTTTAAACAGAAGCGATGACTGGAAACCAAATGACAGTTTAGAAATTCAAATGTATACTGTGATTTCAAATTATTACAAAAAAGTAGGTTTTGTAACGACAAATCCAACGCATAGAATAAGATTGTATCTAAAAAATATAAAGAAAAAAGCGGAGCCAAAACTAGACGAACAAGCCATTTCCAGCTCAAATGAAAACTTTGAAAATTTCATTTCACAACTAAAAGAGCGAAATTTTACATCCGCAAAATTGTTTTTATCAACGATGGTGTCACAAATTGTTACCAATAATCAATTAATGGAATTAGCGAAAATGATAGACTTTAATAATAAACTTGTGCAATATTATAAAGGTTTTCAACTGACACTTACCGGAGAAAATTATTTAATGTTACAATACAAATATGAAAATGAACAAAGTGAAGTCCCCAATTCAATCATAAAAGTAATCTTTGACGAAAACAATAAAATTCTTGGTGTACAACCCATGAAAAAAGAATAAGTCACCTCGCTTGATTCCTCAGCACATCAAAAATTTGTTAAGCCTTCCAGCACTTACCTTAGCATCCTCCACGTTTGTCCCGACGATAAGAAACTACAGGGGCTACCAAGGGAAATTGATTAGATAAAGAATCAGCCTTATGAGGCATAAGTCTGATTCTTTTTAGTACTAGATTCTACTTTTAAGAAACCCTTTAGGACCGCTGGTTTAAAAAAAACCAAAAAATAAGTTGCAACTTTAACTATCTTTATCGTAATATTGCAATATAATGATATAACGATATGGGGGCAACTAAAACAGACCACTTCACAGACGCACAAAATGAACTTGCAATCTTGACCAAAGCTTTAGGTCATCCTGCCCGAATTGCAATTATAGAATACTTGATAAAGGTTAATGCATGCGTTTGCGGCGACATAGTAAATGAGTTGCCACTATCCCAACCCACGGTTTCACAACATCTGAAAGAACTCAAGAACGCTGGATTAATCAAAGGAAGTATTGAGGGAAACTCCATCTGCTATTGTATAAACGAAACAGGGTTTGAGAAAATCAAAGGTTTTTTCCAACACGTTACAACCCATATTGAACAAAAAAATAACTGTTGTTAAGTACTCAATCATCGCTAATGAAATTATCAGAAATCAAAACCATTTTAAATACAGCAGCAAGTGTAAACTTTGAATTAGAGAACGGCACAAAAGTTCCCGAACACTTTCACGTAACCGAAATTGGAGTGATAACAAAACACTTCATCGACTGCGGTGGAAAAGTAAGAAAGGAAAAAGTGGCTAACTTCCAACTTTGGGATGCCAACGATTTTGAGCACCGCCTAAAACCACAAAAATTAATGACCATCATTTCGCTTTCAGAGAAAGTTCTCGGAATGGAAGATTCAGAAATTGAAGTGGAGTACCAAACAGACACTATCGGAAAATACAATCTAGGGTTTAATGGAACAAACTTCATTTTACTTTCAAAAAAAACAGCTTGTCTGGCACAAGAACAATGTGGTGTAATAGAAAATAAAAAAGATGCCTGTTGTACTCCTGGAGGCGGATGTTGTTAAGTTCATGAACCAAAAGCTAATCAAATATAAAAAGCCACTGATCATTACAACCTCTGTCATTGTATTGCAACTCATTTTTGGCTTCGACCCAAAGTTTTGCATCATCAACATAATTTGGCTTTTGGTATAAACAGACAAACAAGATGAAAAAAATACTTGTCTTATGCACAGGAAATAGTTGCCGCAGTCAAATAGCCGAAGGCTATTTAAGATACTATGCAAGCAACAAAGCAGAAGTTTATAGTGCCGGAATAGAAACGCACGGTGTCAATCCAAAAGCCATCGAAACAATGGCCGAAGATCATATCGACATTTCAAATCATACCTCAAATAACATGGACGAATATGCAAAGATTGATTTTGATTATGTCATAACCGTCTGCGACAATGCAAAAGAAAACTGTCCTTTCTTTCCTAGTCAGGCTAAACGATTTCATTATAATTTCCCCGACCCAGCCAAAGCGACGGGAACGGAAGAAGAAATCAAAGAACAGTTTCGAAAAGTCCGTGAAATGATTAAATCGTACACCGCTGACTTCATAAAAAACAACCTGTAAAAAAAGTCCCCCCGCTAGCGCGCGAAATCGAAGATTCGACAGCGTCAGTCCTCTCCTTTGGCTCTGTTGCTCATCAAAAATTTGTTAAACCCACTCCTTGTTCCCTAAGCATCCCCTACCTTTGCCCCGATGAAAAGAAACTACGCAGTACTCAGTTTGTTGTGTTCCTTCCTAGTCTTGGGGGCTATTGCCCTGCAAGCCGTGCACTCTTTTCATCACTTAGAGCAGTTCGTTACTACGAAACACTGCCACCACAAATACGCTGCCAACAAAACAGAAATCAACCACAGCCACCACGATTTTGATCATTGTTTTGTCTGTGAATTCGCCCTAAGCAATTATGCGCCGTACCAACACTACGCCTACGCATTCAAAAAAGCAACAGTACATCAAGCGTATACCTTTGCCTATTCCAAACAAATTACCCAGTCCTTTCGGGGAGCACTCTTCGCCCTACGGGCACCCCCTTTAGTTATAGCATAAGTCACAGGCCCTTAGTTGGCCCAATTTATTCTATAATTATATTCTCAAAACATGAAAGCACTCTACACAGCCTTATGGCTAGGGATGTCCCTTTTTGCCTGCGCGCAAAACAAAATATCAGGAACACTAACCGATAAAGATCAAAAACCAATCAGCAATGCCCTCATTGCCCTCCCCGAACTCCACAAGGAAACCAGTTCCGATGAACTAGGGCACTTCGAGTTGGACCACCTCCCAAACGGCACCTTCACCCTAGTGTTCTCAGGCATCAGCTATGCAACCAAAACCCAAAAAGTAACGCTGTCTCAAAAAGAAACCGTCCTCAACGCAACCCTAGAAGAGAACATCATCCACATGGAAGAGGTCATCGTCTCCACAGCCTTCAATAAAATACAGTCCCAAAACGTAATGAAAGTCGAACACGAAAGTGTCAAATCCCTACAACAAAAAGGAACCGCCACCCTAATCGAAGGCCTAGCCACCATCCCCGGTGTATCCCAAGTAGCCACCGGAACTTCGATTGGCAAACCTGTGATACGCGGATTAAGCGGCAACCGCGTCCTAGTGTATTCCCAAGGCGTGCGCCTCGAAAACCAGCAGTTTGGCGAAGAACACGGCCTGGGGCTTAATGATGCCGGTGTAGAAAGTGTAGAAGTCATCAAAGGCCCTGCCTCACTGCTCTACGGTTCCGATGCCCTAGGGGGTGTCCTCTACTTCAATCCAGAGAAATTCGCCAATCCCAGGGAGTGGAAAGCCGACTTTAGCCAACGCCTATTTTCGAATACCCTGGGGAGCAACACCACACTCGGACTAAAAGCATCTTCAACCAACTGGAAATTCCTAACCCGAAGCAGTTTCAATACCCACGCGGATTACCAAATCCCAAACGGCAACCGCATAACCAATACCCGCTACAACGAATCTGATTTGAAAACAGGAGTAAGCTACAGCAACTCCAGCTTCTCCAGCGTGCTGCGGTATAACTTGAACCAACTCGACCTAGGCATCCCCGAAAACGGCATAGCGGAACAGTCATCAAGCCATCGTACACTTTTCCCAAAACAAGAGGTTAATAACCACATCCTAAGCCTCCACAACAACTTCTATTTTAAAAATTCAAAACTAGAAGCCGACCTAGGCTACATCTTCAACGACCGCAGCGAATTTGAAGAGAGTAAGGTGGCCAATTTACACATGAAACTCCGCACCTTCAATTACGACCTAAAATACTATTTACCGCAAATCGGCAAACTAGAATCCATCATCGGCATCCAAGGGATGCAGCAAACGAATACCAATTCAGGCCTCGAATACCTAATCCCAAATGCAACGACGGCCGACTTCGGCATATTCGGCACCACGAACTATGAGTTCGGGAAAAATGTACTGCAAGCCGGACTCCGATTTGATACCCGTAAAGTAACCGCAGAAACGCATGGTGTAGTAGGCAGCGAAGGGTATTTTCAAGCCCTTAATAAAAAGTTCGATAGCTTCAATGCCTCGCTGGGGTATAAAACCACCTTGAACGAAAAAGTAACCGTCCGACTCAACATAGCCTCCGGATTTCGGGCACCAAATTTGGCCGAACTCACGTCCAACGGAGTGCATGAAGGCAGCAACCGTTACGAAATTGGAAATGCTCAATTAAAAAACGAACAAAACGTCCAAACGGATATTAATGTAGAATACAAAAACGCGCACTTCGAAGTATTTGCCAACGGGTTCTACAACCACATCAACCACTATATTTTTATCGCTCCAAACGGGAACGTCTTAGAAGGCAATAACGTTTTTGATTACGTACAAGCCAATGCGGCTTTATACGGAGGAGAAGCAGGAATTCACATCCACCCCCATCCCTTAGATTGGCTGCATTTTACGAGCAGCTTTGAAACGGTCATCGCCAAAAAAGACAACGGCGATAACCTCCCGCTGATTCCAGCCAATAAATGGAACAACAACATCAGGGGCGAATTTGAACTGAAAAACTGGTGCAAAGAAGGCTTCGCAACCTTGAACATCGAAACGACTATGGCCCAAAACAACCCCAGCGCCTTCGAAACCAAAACCAAAGACTATACCCTCATCAACCTCGGGCTAGGCGGCAAAATAACCCTCTGGCATGCTAACATCCAAATGAATTTGAATGCTAACAACCTCCTAAACAAAACCTATGTCTCCCACTTATCCCGACTCAAAGCAGATGGGATACCCAACATTGGAAGAAACATAGTCCTAGGCATCAGCTTTATAATTTAAAAAAAAAGCGTCTCGAGTATTCCTCGAGACGCTTTGCGTTATAGTGTGTTTGCTTAAAAACTATTATCCCCATCAATCATACGACCCAATCCACCAAGAATACTGCCTTCCTCTCTACTATTACCGCCATTTTTTGGAGCCGTAGCAATAATACGGTCAGCCAATCGACTAAACGGTAACGATTGGACATAAACCGTACCCGGTCCGCGAAGCGTTGCAAAAAACAAACCTTCACCTCCAAAAATCGAATTCTTAATACCGCCGATGAACTCGATATCATAATCAATGTCTTTCGTAAACCCAACGATACATCCCGTGTCTACTTTTAAGACTTGACCCGCAGCCAATTCTTTCTTAGCCAAAGTTCCCCCCGAATGCACAAAAGCCATTCCATCTCCTTCTATTTTTTGCATGATGAATCCCTCACCACCAAAAAATCCTGCCCCCAATTTCTTAGAAAACTCTAAGCTAATCGATACGCCCTTAGCCGCACACAGGAACGAACTCTTCTGACAGATAAACTTGCCATCATACTGACGCAAGTCCAAAGGAATGATTTTTCCCGGATAAGGCGCCGCAAAAGATACTTTGCTTTTTCCATAATTTTGATTGCTGTAAGCCGTCATAAACAAACTGGCTCCTGTCAAAACACGCTTTCCAGCCGATAATAACTTGTCGAACAAACCCGATTGCTGATTCGAACCATCCCCAAAGATGGTTTCCATCTGAATCCCGTGGTCCATCATCATAAAACTCCCTGCCTCAGCAATCACAATTTCCTGAGGGTCTAGTTCTATTTCTACATATTGCATTTCTTCACCATAAATGTGGTAATCGATTTCATGTGCTTGCATACTGATTGTTTTTTAAATGATATCCATTAGTAATTCATTAGACATTATTGTTACAAGTAAGGTGCCTCAATCAACAAATAGGCTTATAAATCTACAATATGTTAATAAATAGCTCGGTTTGTTGTAATACCTTTAATATTTTAATAGTATATTTATCATATTACTAATCAAATCCGTCTATTTATGAATTCAATGTTTACTAAAATTGTTAGAATTGCTCTGGGATTGGCACTGGTTGTTTTTGGAGCCAATAAATTTTTACACTTCATCCCTATGGAACCTCCTACAGGAGCGGCAGGTGAATTTATGAATTCATTAGGCGCAACCGGATATATTTTCCCTATAGTGGGGATGTTAGAAGTGGTGATCGGCGCCCTACTCTTACTGAAAAAATGGATAGCATTCGCCCTTATATTATTAGCGCCTATTTCCATCAACATTTTACTATTCCACCTGTTCCTAGACATCCCAGGGGCAGCCATTGCTTTACTCGTTACCGTGTTCAACGGGGTGCTCATTTTCAAACATTGGCAACAATACAAACCCTTATTTTATTAAGATATAGTCCTAAAACGCTTCTTACCGAAGCGTTTTTTTATTAAAATAAATAAGAACACACTAAACTACCATAAAAATACCCCGAAGCAGTGCTGTTTTCAATCTCCTTACTGCTATAAGTCGCAGTATAGGAAAAGTTGAATTGGTAGTACTTATAACGAATCCCAGCCTCCATCGTAAAGCGCAACGGACGCAAATCATAAGTTAAAATACTTTTATGATCAAACAGACTGCCCTGAATAGTGGCATCATAGCATTGGAGGTTTATTTTCGGTAAAGCAAAAAAATAAAACGCTTCCGGAGCCTCACTAAGCTCATTATAAAAATTAGTAGCATGCAATGAAGCTCCTTTCTCAGACAATCTAACGCGTGCCAAGAACCCAGCAGATATGCCATCAAAAGCAGTTCCTACCACCGCCTTACCATATAAATTAAAATCTACTCGATTGGACGATAAAGCGGCCCAAATGGGTTTTACATAAAGCCGCTGGTACTGTAAAGCAATTGGATTCTGAATTTGATTTCCCCAACCTTTCAAATCGCCAAAACCAAAACTACGGTGCATCCATTTTTGAAAACCTTCAGCGCCAGAACCCGGTCCCACTATCCCAATTTGAAAGGTATTCGCTTGTACTCGGTTAGCCTCGCTGATTCGGGTGGTCGTGTATTCGGCAAACAAATAGCCCGCATACGGACGGTTCTGATTTTCGAGCAGTGTCGCTTTGACCCACCTCGGATTATAAATTTGTTGCCCCACCCGAAAGCTATGAATTATCTTGGTAGTCGCTGTAGTAGCCTTGGCCAATCGACTACCATACAAAAACAACCCATTGGTATAATAAAAATCATTATAAGTTGAAGTAAAAGAATCATTGTCCAATTGCAACCCAATGACCATCGGAGCCCTATTTTGTCCTTGCAGCAAAACGGCAAACAATCCAAAAACCACTACATAGCGGCGCATCAATAGTTAATTTTACCCACATGACGCATCACCTGCATGATTTTTTCCTTGCGACGACTGATGTAAGAAGAAGAATGCGAAGCTTTATATTTTCTGGGATTCGGCAATATAGCGGCAATACCCGCCGCTTCCTTTGGAGTCAAATCTCGAGCCGTAGTACTATACCAATGACGAGCAGCCGCTTGCGCGCCATAAACCCCATTCCCCATCTCAATACTATTCAAATAAACCTCCATGATGCGCTCCTTACCCCAAATCAATTCAATCAATACCGTAAAGTAGGCTTCCAAGCCCTTGCGTAAATAACTACGTCCTTGCCACAAAAAGACATTCTTGGCGGTTTGCTGTGAAATGGTACTACCTCCTTTAAGTTTTTTCCCTTTTTTATTGCTCTTATAAGCCTTTTGCATCGCTTTAAAATCAAACCCACTATGCTTCAAAAAATTCCCATCCTCACTAGCAATAACGGCCTTCTGTAAATTGGGCGAAATCTCTTCAAGCGGCACCCAGTCATGACTGTAAATCGCATCACCACCATCCAGTTTAAACTCGACGATTCGTGTCACCATTAAAGGTGTAAATGGTACCGGAACCCATTTAAATACAATAACCGATAAAATAGAAAGCCCAAAAAACCAAAGCATCGCTTTCCAAAACCAACGTATTATTTTTCTAATCATACTAATGCTGCTAATTCTTGTCCTATCAAACTTCCAATGGCGACGCCCATACCTCCCAAACGCACCCCACAATAAACATGCGGCGAAAGCTGAGACACGATCGGAGTTTTAGTCGAACCTAATCCCATAATGCCGCTCCAACGGTGAGCAATGGTATAATCGGTATCGGGTAAAATTACATTTTTTAACAAGTACTCCAAACGATTTTGAATGATTTCTGTTTGGCCAAACGCAGTAGTCGTCTCTCCCTCAAAATCCAAATTCCGACCCCCACCCAGTAAGATACGATCATCCACATTGCGGAAATAATAATATCCTTTATCCAAATGGAAAGTACCCTTGATATCCAAATTCGGAATAGGCTCCGTAATCAACGCTTGAGCCCGGGCAGGTTTTACTTGGTTTTGCGTCAGCGGACCTGCAAAGCCATTGGTGGCAAACAATAATTTTTGAGTGCTAAACTGAAAATCCCCCAACGCAACGGTTACTTTTTCAGTTCCTTCATGATAGCCCGTTACCGTAACCTGATTTAAGATCATAATGCCTTGGCTAACCACCTTTTGCAACAAAGCTTGCATCATATTTCCAGTGTCTATTTGGGCTTCATAAGGATTAAAAATAGTATAGTCCTGCAACCCTTTAAAACCAAAGCGATCCACCTCCTTTGCATAAACAGCATTCCGAAACAAAGGCATCAACAGCTCATTAATAAAGGGAAGCTTTTGCAAGCATTCAGCATATGTACTTTCATCGTCCTTCAAAAACAATTCATACCCGCCATACGGCTTTAAATCAAGCACCGCATCTCCCAAGTTTTTACGCAACAACTGCAAACCTTGCCAACGCTTTTCAATCAACTGCATCACTTCTTCTTCGCTATGCGTTTTTAAATCGTCGATGATTTCAGAAAGACTGCCAAAACAAGCAAACCCAGCATTTTTAGTGCTAGCCCCTTGCGGCAACAAGCCCTTTTCCAAAACCAAGATCTTGGCCGTGGGAAATCGTTCCCGCAAACCCAAAGCAGCATGCAAACCCACAATGCCACTTCCTACTACGGTGTAATCCACCTGAGTAAACCAATTTTTAAGCTCCCAATAACTGAAATCCATACCGCTAATTTTGCCCTAAAAATACTTTTTTCAGCGAAATTAAACGGCAATCAAAAGGATATATTGCGATATAACTACTTAATGCACCTACAATTCACCGATTCTTAAACGAAAAACAAAGTAGTTCATCGATTTGTCAGCATTTTTCATAAATTTCGTAACTTAATGATAAAAATAATTTTACTTTTGATTTCTAATTTTAACTTATCGAGCACATTATGAAATTTAAATTACTTTCGATTGTATGGCTTGCAGTGAGTTGTGTGGCAATGGCCCAAAACAAAAACTCACTTTGGAACGCTACTACTAAGAAAAGCGACTTTACGCCGCTAGACAGTAGAATGAATTTACCGGAGCGCAACCTGTTTACCTTAAACCTTGAGGGTTTAAAAACAGTTTTGCAAAATACTCCTAAAAGAGGAACCGACTTAAGTGCGTCTAGCACCACATTGTCAATTCCAAATGCAGAAGGAACACTGGAAAGCTACCGCGTCTTTGAAAATTCAAACATGGACCCGGCCTTAGAGGCTAAATATCCAAACATCAAATCCTATTTAGGAGTGGGGATTACCGATCCAAGTGCCAGAGCCTACTTCAGCGTTTCGCCACTCGGATTCAAATCGATGGTGTTGGCTTCTGATAAACCAGCGGTTTTCATCGAACCAATATCACAAGATTTCACTATGTATACGGTTTATAGAAAACAAGACAAAGCGCTTTCTTTAACCCCATTCGAATGTAAAGTAATTGATGCAGTTGCACCAACGGTTTCAGCAAGTACAGCTCGTCCTAATGCTGACGACGGTTTATTAAGAACCTTCCGTTTAGCCATGTCTTGTACAGGTGAATATACCGTATATTTTGGAGGGACAAAAGCCCTGGCTTTAGCCGCCATCAATGCTTCGATGACCCGTGTGAACGGAGTATTTGAAACTGATTTCTCAGCGCGTATGGTCTTAATCGCTAATACCGACTTAGTAATCTACACTAGTGCGTCAACCGACCCATATGCAGCTGCAGCAAGCATGTCACAATGGAATGCGCAATTGCAATCTACGCTAACTTCGGTTATCGGAGAAGCTAACTACGATGTAGGTCACCTATTTGGAGCCTCAGGTGGAGGTGGTAATGCGGGTTGTATTGGTTGTGTTTGTACCAACGGTTCCAAAGGAAGTGGTATTACTTCACCAGCCGATGGAATCCCATCAGGAGATAACTTCGATATTGACTACGTAGCACACGAATTGGGACACCAATTTGGAGCCAACCATACCTTTACCCACAGCAACGAAGGAAGTGGCGTACAAATGGAGCCTGGTTCTGGCTCAACCATCATGGGATATGCGGGTATTACATCGTTAGATGTTCAACCACACTCAGATGCCTTTTTCCATGCGGTTAGTATCCAACAAGTAACCAATAATATTAAAACCAAAACGTGTCCAGTTTCTTCTGCTACCGGAAATGCTATTCCAACCGCAAATGCCGGATTAGATTTTACCATTCCAAAAAGCACTCCGTTCATGCTTACAGCAACGGGCACGGATGCTAACGGGGATGCGCTAACCTACAACTGGGAACAAATGGATAACCAAACAACTTCTGCAGCACCAAGTGCTACGAAAACAACAGGAGTTAACTTTAGATCATACAATTCAACCACCTCGCCTACTCGTTATTTCCCTAGAATGGCATCAGTATTGACAGGTGCTACTACAACTGCAGGAACTGAGCTTACAGTGGAAGCCCTCCCATCAGTAGCACGTACGCTAAATTTCAGAGTGACCGTAAGAGATAATCATGCCGGTGGTCCAGCAAACAATAGTGACGACATGATCGTTACCGTAAATGCCACGGCAGGTCCATTCAGCGTAACCGCTCCAAACACTGCAGTATCTTACGCAGGGGGAAGCACACAAACCATCACTTGGGCCGTAGCAGGTACGACCGCAAACGGAGTGAACTGCGCCAATGTAGACATTCTAATTTCTACCAACGCAGGAACAACTTGGACTACTATATTAGCCGCAACACCAAACGATGGTACGCAAGCCGTAACGATTCCAAACACTCCAGGAACGACTAACCGTATCATGGTAAAAGGAACCAATCATATTTTCTTTGATGTTTCGAACACCAACTTTACCATTACAGCCGGTTCAACCGATACAGTGGCACCTACTGCGCCAACATTAACAGCTTCTGGAACGACACAAACCACTACTTCATTATCGTGGTCAGGTGCTACCGATAACGTTGCGGTAACAGGATATGATGTTTATAAAGATGGCGTATTACTAGGTTCTACAGCCACCACTACTTTTGCCGTTTCAGGTTTAACCGCTTCTACAACTTATGCCTTTACCGTAAAAGCTAAAGATGCCGCCGGTAATGCTTCAGCAGCAAGTAATACCGTTAGTGTAACGACATTAGCACCTGCTCCAGATACTACAGCGCCAACAGCGCCAACTTTAAGTGCAGCTGGAACAACAACTACTGCAACCAACTTATCGTGGACAGCCGCTACAGACAACGTAGGGGTTGCAGGATATGATATTTATAAAGATGGAGTCCTGTTAGGTGCTACGACTTCCGCTACGACTTATGCCGTAACAGGCTTAACCGCTTCTACGACTTATGCATTTACCGTAAAAGCTAAAGATGCTGCCGGTAATAATTCTGTAGCAAGTAATACTGCTACGGTAACAACCTTGACGCCAGACACCACGGCACCTACCGCACCTACATTAAGTGCCTCAGGAACCACTTCAACGACGACCAACTTATCGTGGACAGCCGCTACAGACAACGTTGCGGTTACAGGATACGATGTTTATAGAAACGGAATCTTACTAGCGTCTACGACCACAGCAACTACTTATGCCGTAACTGGTTTAACAGCAGCGACAACGTACACCTTTACGGTAAAAGCAAAAGACGCGGCTGGAAATGCATCAGTAGCCAGTAACACCGTTAGCGTTACGACATCCGCGGTAACTATTTCTTACTGCGCATCCACTTCTAACAGCACCGCAGATGAAAAAATTGGAAAAGTAGTGTTCGGTACCATCAGCAATACCTCTACAGGAACAGCGGGTTATGAAAACTTTACCGCTTTATCTAGCAATGCAGTGCGAGGAACGGCTTATACCATCACGATAACGCCTAACTGGACTTCGACTAAATTCAAAGAAGGTTATGCAGTGTTCATCGACTACAATGGCGATGGTGACTTCGCTGACAGCGGCGAAACCGTTTGGACGAAAGCGGCTTCTACAACTACACCAGTATCAGGAACTTTCACTATTCCAGCCACAGCTACATTAGGAGCCACACGCATGAGAGTATCCATGAAGTATAATGCGATCCCAACCTCTTGTGAAACAATGTCATTTGGGCAAGTAGAAGACTACACCGTAAATATTACCGCTACCGCACGCCAAATGGATGCTACAGCAGTTAGTTTCTCACTATACCCTAACCCGGTAAAAGGAGAGGTATTAGCTATAGCTAATTTAGATACGGCCGCTACCTATACCATTTACAACTTAATGGGGCAAGAAGTATCAAAAGGCACGATTGAAAACAACACCATTATGGTAGGCAATCTCCGAACAGGAACGTACTTATTACAAGTAAACTCCGAAAACGGAACAGCTACAAAACGTTTCATAAAAGAATAATAGATTACAAATAATAATAAAAAGCCACTCTTTAGGAGTGGCTTTTTTTATGCACTTCCCTTTCACAAATACAATTTGAAAGTTGGGCTCTTTGATCGTACAAGCATCTCTGGGATCAAAGTTGCCTTACCATCATTTAAATCACCATGGTGATTTACAAAAACGACCGCGGTCACTTCATAAAGTTATAGCAAGCCGCCTTCCTCCTCAAAGCGATGACCTTTAAAAAGCATACGCAAGTCTTAAAAAAACCTTGAAAGCGCCAAGCCCTTCTCGCTGCTTTCAATTGCACCACAACTTTGGTAGCTTGAAATGGGGTGCTGAAACCAATATACGTTTGTAAAACAGTTGGCACTTTACAAAAGCTAGACCGTCTCAATATCTAAATAGTATCGTTAAGCAAGAAGGCCCCAAGAAGCCCTTAAAAAGATTACAAACGACCTATCGATGCCTTTATGCCAAAAAAGCGCTTAAATCGACTAGAAACAACGTCTACCGAAAGGCATAATCGAAGTGCAAAGCACTTGAATAAAAAAATATAGCACAAAGGAAGAAAAAAATCGAAATCACACTGTACTACATCATCATACCCGCTGCTAAGGCTACACCAAACAACTATTATTGAGGAATCCCATCACGGTGCCTAAAAACTAAAACTATAAAAAAAGCCCCGAGTTTTCACTCGGGGCCTTTTATTTATATTTCCTTAAGATTATTTCTTAACAATCAAGAATTCAGAACGACGGTTTTGAGCATGTTGCTCTTCGGTACAATTAGCACCACAATCTACTTTCGGCTCTAACTCTCCCATTCCTTTTCCAGAAATTCTATCCGCAGCAATTCCTTTTGAAATGATGTATTGAACAGTGGCGTTCGCTCTACGATCTGATAATGATAAGTTATATTTATCACTACCTCTATTATCCGTATGCGATTTCGCTAGTATAACCAACTTGTCGTTGTTTTTCAATACTTGAACTAACTTATCCAATTCAAAGGCACCTTCTTGCGTAATATTGCTTTTGTTAAATTCAAAGAAGATATCTTTCAATACAATCTCGTCTTCTTTCACAATCACATCAATTGGTTGTAAGGCAGCATCCACTTTCGCAGTCGGACCTTTTCCTTTAGTTACCGCAAATGAATTTCCTTCGAAACCATCTTTAGAAGCTTGAACCACATATGGTTTGTCACATTCTACACGGTACTGAACTTCTCCTTTAGCATTAGAAGTCTCCGTAGCAATGACGTTTTTCTTCTCATCCAAGATACTTACACTCGAATTCGCAAGAATCTCTCCAGTTTTCGCATTAGTAACAACAATCATTACGTCAACGCCACAAATCGGACTAACAGCAAAGATGTCGTCATTACCATTACGATTACTTGACAAGAATCCCACGTTTTTAGTTCCATTAAAAGTGAACGAGAAATCATCTTTCTCCGTGTTAACTGGTTTTCCTAAGTTGGTAGCATCAGCTCCTGCTGTTAAATCAACTCTGTAAATATCCAATCCTCCTAAACCTGGTTTCCCACTAGAGGCAAAGAACAACGTTTTATTGTCATCCGCAATGAATGGAAAGTTTTCACTTCCTTCTGTATTTACGTTCTTTCCTAAGTTCTGTGGCTCACCATAAGTTCCATCAGCATTTACAGAAACTTTCCAGATGTCCGAACCTCCTAAGGTCCCGGGACGATCGGAAGCAAAATATAATGTTTTGCCATCGCGGCTCAAAGTAGCATTACTAGTAGAATAGTCTTTACCATTAAACGGCAAGGCCACCTTATTACTCCATTTGTCTCCTTCTTTAGTGGCTTTGTACAAATACACCTGACTAAACTTTGCATTAGCTGTTTTGTCCTTTACCGACACTTTTTCATTGTAACTTTCACTAGTAAAGTAAATCGTATTACCATCAGCACTAATCGATGCAGGACCGTCATGCCATTTCGTATTGATTTCAGTAACGGTTCTAGGATTAGTTATGGTACCATCGGCATTGTAATCCGCTTTATAAATATCCAAATACGGTTCGTCCGTCCATCCATAATTTTTACGAGCCCCATTACGAGCACTAGCAAAATACACGGTATTGTCATATAATACGGCACCGAAATCCGATTTGTCACTACTCAAATCCGAAGGATTTACATTGTATAATTTAGATTTATCTAACAATTTCGGAACATAGTTCGGATTCTCTTTGAAAGCCTTTGCACGCTGGTCGGTAGGAGCAGCCGCTGCAAATTTTTGCATTTGCTTATTCGCCTCCTCATACTTACCGTTGGCTTTCAACATTTGAGCATAACGATAGTAAGTCTCGGCATCCTGAGTCATTTCAGTAGCTTTGGCATACCATTTTACCGCCTCAGTAGAGTTGAACATATTGTAATAACTGTCCGCCAATTGTTTGTAAACATAAGCTGTTGCTTTACCGTCCTCCACTAACTTCAAGTAAGCTTTAGCGGCATTAACATACTCAAATCGGTTGTACAATTTGTCTGCTGATTTGGTGGTTTTGTCTTGCGCCGTTACAGTAAAACTAAGGGCAACAAAACTTAATGCTATATATAGATTTTTCATTTTTAAGAGTACTTTATGGTTAGAAATATCTTGGTGAACGTGATACTTTTTTCGGGAAATTTAAATCAAATAATAAAATAAATTCGTGCGACGCAGGCGCCACTGTATTAATATCTGAAATAACATGATCGTAGGCGTATCCAATTTTCAAACTCGGTGTAATCGCAAAGTTTACCATAGCACCAAAGGAGTCCTCTAATCTATAGGTAGCTCCTAATTCTAATTTATCATACAATAAGAAGTTAGTAGACACATCAAAAGAAGTCGGCGCATTCACCGAAGACTTAACCATAGCAAAAGGCTTGAATTTTAAATTCGGGTTAACATCAAATACATAACCCCCCGTTAAGAAATAATGCAACACCTCTGATCCATATTTTGTCCCACTAAAATCAAGATATTTAGCTTTTAACATATTTGGAACCGAGAAAGCAACATAATACTTTTGGGTATAGTAGAAAACACCTGACCCAACATTTAGAAACGTTGCATTAGGATTGCCTGAGAAAAAAGGATCATTTGGATCTTGATCAGGCAAAGTTCCACTAATAAAATCAAAATCTACTTTATGCGTAGTAGCACCGGCTTTTAAACCAAATGCCATACGGTGCTCTCCACCTAAATTCAAGGTATAAGAGAAATCCGCATAAATATTATTCTCTTCAACCGGACCTATTTTATCTGAAATAACCGAAAGACCAAGTCCAACATTCTTCCCAACAGGACTGTGCAAGAAGAAGGTTCCCGTATTGGGAGCCCCTTCTATTCCAACCCATTGCGATCTGTATAACACACCTCCGGTTAAATTTTCTTTAGAACCTGCATATGCCGGATTAATAACACTCATATTGTACATGTACTGAGTGTAGTTTGGATCTTGTTGAGCTTGAACATCTGTAAAGACAGATAAAGCTAATATTGCAATGAAATATATTTTCTTCATTTTGTTTTGTTTTAAATGCAAATTATTATAGGTCCTTAGTTTTCTCTGTTGATATAAATCCATCCTGATCTCGTTTCTCCATTATCACGAGAGAATACATAATAGTAAGTTCCGTCAGGTAACTTATCTCCATCATTAGATTCCCCTTTCCATTGGTTAGTGTAGTCAGTTTTACTATAAACCTCCATACCGTAACGGTTAAAGATGGTAATCTTTTTAACGTTAAATCCAGATAAATCAAAGTTATCATTTAATCCATCACCGTCAGCCGAAATACCTTTTTGAATCGTACAAGCAATATCTTCGGTAGTAACGGTAATGTTTGCCGTACTGATACATCCATTAAGATTAACCAAAACCGTATAAGTTCCTGCCGCAGTTACCTCAAGAGTAGGAGCATTAGTCCCTACAACTTCTGAGGAACTATTTTGCCAAGTATAAGTCACTGATGGATCAAATGTTCCAGTGGTAGGTGATACAGTTAATACATAAGCATTATTTTGACAATCTCCTATCACACCAATAGCAACAACATCCAATATCGTTACCGTCAAACTTCCTGTGTTAGCACATTGAGGAGCATCCGGTATGAAATTATAAGTATCGGTAGCCGTCGTACTAATAGTACTCGGTGTCCAAGTTCCGGTAATTCCTTCTATAGAACTTCCTGGCAACGAAGGAATAGTCGTTTCTCCAAAACATAATGGCGCAATTGCCGTGAATGTTGGAGTCGCCTTAGGGATAACCGTTATGGTTAACGTGGTCGTTGTAGCACATTGTCCTACGCCAGGCGTAAACGTATACGTAGTCGTAGCCGTATTATTTAAAGCCGGTGACCAAGTACCTGAATAACCATTCAACGAGGTAGTAGGTAAAGCACTCAACGCATCTCCACTACAAATATCGGCAATAGGATCAAAGGTTGGTACTACCTTTTGGTTAACCGTAATCGTTAACGTGGCTGTAGTAGCACACAGTCCCGCAGCTGGCGTAAACGTATAAGTAGTAGTCGTGGTGTTATCCAACGCCGGTGACCAAGTTCCTGTATAACCATTTAACGAAGTAGTTGGTAAGGCGCTCAAAGCATCTCCATTACAAATCGCCGCTACTGCATCAAATGTTGGGGTTACTTTCTGGTTAACCGTCACAGTCCAACTTGCTGTAGAAGCACATTGTCCTGCATCTGGTGTAAACGCATAAGTTACAGTTGCCGTATTATCTATGGTAGCAGGATTCCATGTTCCTGTAACACCTTCTAACGAAGTTGCAGGGAAAGAAACAGTATCTCCGTTACATATAGTAACGTTATTAAACGTCGTTGTAATATTAGGTACTAAAGGATCCACCGTTACCGAGAAAGGTAAAGAATAACATCCTGTAACCAAATCATGAACCGTAATAGTATGAACTCCTGGAGCAACACCAGCAAAGGTAGTGCCTGATTGGTAAGTACCATTATCTAAACTATATTCATATGTAGTAGCACTTAAAACATACTGACCAACATTAGAATAATCTTCTGGGTCTAGTGCAGTCCATTCTGCAGCATTCCAAGTAGTACTTGGCGCCGTAGCGGTACTTAATCTTCTGTAAGTGTAACCTGCTGCTCCTGCTGGTGTATAAGCAGAACCGTCTGTCATACCCCATAAATCAACATCAACATCAGCACTAGTAGTCAATTTAATATAATCATTATTATTGACTCCTCCGCAACCTGCAAATACTAAGTCAGGGGTAATACCCGGAGCTTCAGCACTTGAACTTACTTTAATCACTTTAGTCGAATTATTAGCAATCATACCACTTAACGGCAAATCACAAGATAAAGTAACTGGATTAGCTGGGTTAGTACCATAATTGTATACTTTCAATTTGTAATTAGACAAATCAATATCCGCACCCGTTCCATTATATAATTCTACATAAGTCAGCGATCCTGCATTAGAATCAGTCACTTCAGAAATAAATAAGTTAGCTGGCGAACCACTTCCTGCAGCGTTAAGCGGACTTGTCACTTCAATAGTTCCCGTAGGTACCGTACAACTTGGTTGCGTAACCGTTACCGTTGGATCTGGTAAGTTTTGGATTGATACCACACCCGAAGCCGGTTGTGAAGGACAGCCTAAACTTGAAATAGAAATAGCATCCAATAAGTTTCCAATACTTGGGTTACCACCAGTACTTGATACCGATACAAAACGTAAGGTATAATCAGTACCTGCTCCCGTAGGGATTGTATAATTAACCGTATGTAAAGCCCAAGCAGTATTACCATCCGTAAAGTTTCCTAAGTTAGTGTATGGTCCACCTAGTGGTCCTATTTCAACACCTACTACATCATTTCCTTGACGCCCTCTGTGAGCAAAAGAAACCGAAATAGTAGTACCTGGGATCACCGAGAAATCTTGGAATAAGGTTCCTGGTGTATTTCCATTCAATTCGATTAGGTTGTTTCCTGAATAAGCCGTTACTCCTTCAAATCCCGGAGGCCATATTTCTATGATACCATCCGCTGATGTAGTATCCCAACATGGTACTGCAGTCTCATTGACTAAGTTAGGGGTAGTACCCGTAGCCACTGGAGTTTCAAAATCAGAATTACAGAACGTGCTAATTGGAGTGATTACTACCGAGTAAGTACCCGCAGTAGAAGTGGTAAATGACGCGACATTTCCTGGGTCAGCAGCACCCGCCGGCACGGTCCACACATAAGTGTACGAACCTGGAATTGCTGGTGTAGCCGTCACGGTGGTAGAAGAACCAGGACAGATAGACGAACTGTCAACCGTTACTTGTGACTCTGGATTAACGATAATCGTTAAAGTCGTTGGAAGCGCACATTGTGCAGTATCCGGTGTAAAGGTATAAGTAGTCGTTTGCGTATTATCTAATGCTGGTGACCAAGTTCCTGTAATGCCTTCTAACGAAGTAGTTGGCAAATCAGTTAAAGTTCCATTAGGACAAATTGGTGCAACCGCATTAAACGTCGGCACTATAGTAGGTGTATCAACTACCACGGTCATAGTTACTGGAGCCACACAAGTACCAGAACTAGCCGTAAACGTATAGGTGGTAGTTTGTGTATTATCAATAGCTGGCGACCAAGTTCCTGTTACAAACTCAGGCGCATTAGAAGTCGTAGGTAACGTAAACGTTTCTCCAGGACAAATAGGCGGAACTTGAGTAAAGGTAGGGGTTGTAGACCCTACACCAATTGTCATCGTCGTAGTGGTAGCACATTGACCTGCCGTTGGTGTAAAGGTATAAGTAGTCGTAATGGTATTATTCATAGCAGGAGACCAAGTTCCCGTAAAGCCATCCAAAGAGGTTGTTGGCAAATCAGCCAAAGGATCTCCAGGACAAATAGGCGGCACTTGAGTAAAGGCCGGTTGCGGCGCTCCAATAATCTCAACCGTTGTGAATGGATTACTTAAAACACATGATCCTGTTCCCGGTAAGAAATAAGTCACGGTGTAAACACCTGGCGAACTCAAACTTGGCGTTATTGCTCCCGAAGTTACATCAATGTATAATCCTCCGTTTGGTGTAGCAGAGAAAGAACCTCCCGTTGCACCACTTAAGTTAGCCGGTTGTGGCGTTGTATATAATACATTACAGTATGAAGACTGCTCAAAAGTAAACGATGCCGTAACAGGCTCCACGATTTGAATCGTCGAAGTCGCAGTTCTTAACGCACAAGTAGCTGTTTCAACTAAAGTATTAGTAACGATATAATTTCCTGGCAAACTGGCTGCTAAATCAACTTCACCAGTCGCAGTATTAGCAAATACTAATCCTGCCGGACTTGAAGTAAATTCTCCCGCTGCCGATCCACTGTAAATTTCTGGAACTGGGTTTGGAGCTCCAGCCTCCTTACAATAAGTAACCGGATTGTAGCCAAACGTTGCATTAGGACAACAGTTGGTCTCCCCGTGATTTGGATCCGTCGCAACGTTATTTTGTGTCAAGGTAATATAACCCGGCTGATTCGAGAAGTTGGTAATCAAAATGATATAGAACTCACCCGCAATAGCATTAGTAATATTTAAAGTCTCTGTCGGAGCAGCAGAATAACTACAACCTGTTTGTTGTGTTACCGGTACTCCAATTCCTGGTGCCGCATAAGGTTGCGCCGAACCAATAAAGGTACAAGCTTCATCTTGACTAGCAAAAGGTCCCCAAGCAGCATAATCAACGTCGATATTCGCTGGACCTGGTATACCACCAACAGATGGTTGTGTTGATTGTGTTAAAGTATAATTAATAGGCCCTGTTGTTGCTACTTGTATCGTAAAATAAGCAGGGTTAGGTGAGGTAAACAAACATCCAATAGTACCTAACTTGTAACGCCTGTAGTATTAGCATAATCGGTAAGACTACATACGGTAGAAGCGGTAGGACAAGTGGATGGTGTCGATATACATAAATTAAAGTTAACCGTAACTGGCGTACTTCCATTCGAATAAATTCGTAAATAATAGGTTTGTCCAACTATTAAATCATTCAATACACCCGAAGTAGCATTCGCATTACTACAAAAGATTTGCGTTAACGTACCACAGTCTCCGGAGTAAGCAGCAAAATTTAAGTTGGTTGTCGAACCTACAATGTTCTGTAACGACACATTCAAGTAAGGGTTGGTAGCAATAAACTGGAACCAAACATCATCATCGGCTGTTCCCACACATGGCGCATCTAATGGAACTGTTGAGGCAGTAGCCGCAGTAATGGTTCCTGCAGCGATTTGACCACATTCTGCCGAAGAGTTAACCGGTGCAAACAAAGCACCCGAACAGTCGTCATTAATAATTAAGGTACTAAAGTTATAAGGCGAAGACCACAAACTGTAACTTCCATCAGGACAAATCGAACGCACATAATAAGTGTATTGTGTACCCGAAGTTAATCCTGTAAACAAAGCTGGATCAGTAAGAACTGTCGATAAATTTGGTGAAGGTACAGCAATATCTTGCGCCGGAGCTGGTTGTCCCTGCAATACAAGATATACTTGCCATTGATTTACGGCAGGATTCATCTCAGTCCACCCTAAATAAGCTGAAGTCGAAGTAATTGGATTGGCCGTCAACGTATTTGGCTTCGGACATAATGGAGCTGGTGAACAAGTAATATTTGAAATCCATCCCGGATTGTTTACGGCTCCATCACTAATAAATCGGAACGTCAAACATCCATCCGCGCTAGAAGAAGTAAAAGGACCCGGTAAGTTTCCTCCAGTCAAGTTACCCCAATAAGAACCAGGGAACGCAGCTATTGGTCCAAAACCTCCTGTGTTAGTACTAGCCAATTGCGGAGCCAAAATTGAATTACCGTCATATACCAATAGACCATCCCAGTTCGTTTCTGTATTAAACGAGGTAAACGTTACCGTTACCACATCACCGGTATTTTGCGGACAAATAGTTACAGTCGAATCAGAACTATTTGCATAGTTGGCCGCAGCACCACCAGCATCTACAAAGTTCCCACCACACACTGGCGGCGCTACTTGTGTAGTGAAAGATACTGGTCCAGCCCAAGTACTGCTGTCTGTTGAGCTACATACCGCTCTCACATAAACATCATAACAAGTCGCTGATGATAAATTTGGAACGATAAACTGTGTAGCACTTGCCGAAACAAATCCTGTAGCATCAGCCGCTGGAGCTGGAGAACCACATGGTAAAGCTAATACCTCCCATTGTGAAGCAACACTATTGTCAGGATTGGTCGGTTGAATCCATGTAATGGCCGCTGAATTAAAAGTTACAGGTGTTGCAACTGTAGTATCAATCGCAAGAGCGGTCGGTTTTCTACAAGTTGGCGGTGGCGCACAAGTAACATTCGCAACCCATCCAGGATTATTTACAGAGGTATCACTAATAAATCGGAACGTCAAACATCCATCCGCACTTGATGAAGTGAACGGACCTGGAATAGTGGTTCCCCAATAAGCACCTGTAAATGCAGCAATGGGTCCATTACCTATTCCATTAGCACTAGCAATCTGTGGAGCCGTAATAGAGTTTCCGTCATATACTAAAATTCCATCCCAGTTCGTTTCTGTATTGAATGAAGTAAACGTCACAGTAACTACATCAGTGGCAACATCAGGACAAATTGTTACTGTCGAATCCGAGCTGTTCGCATAGTTAGCCCCAGGTCCTGCAGCATCAGTATATACACCACCACAGGCGGGCGGAGTAACTTGCGTACAGAAAGACGTTGGACCAGTCCACGGACTTAAATCATTGCCTGGACATACCGCTCTTACATAAACATCATAACAAGTAGTAGCAGTAAGACCCGTAAGTGAAAATATATTTGAGGAAGCATCGACAAATCCCGTAGCATCCGCAGCAGGTGCTGGCGATCCCGTAGGTAATGCCAATACTTGCCAAGCCGTTTCCGTATTCCCATTCGTCCACGAAATCGTAGCCGAAGTAGACAAAACGTTGCTATTCACGATCGCAGTTGGCTCTGGACAAGTAGGAAGATCCTCAATGATAAAATTATCAATGAATAATCTCCATCCATCAAGACCACCCGGCGGAACGTGGAAAGCTATGTTTACAGGCCCACTGTAAGCCGAAAGGTTCACTATGTTTTCTGCATAAGTAGTATTGCTGTAGCTAGCCAATGGAACTAAAGTAGTGGTGAAATCAGCAGTACCTGCTCCATTCGTAGACAACACGACTTCAAAATCATTAGGCTCAAAATTTGATTGTACTTTATAACGGTATCTCAAACGTTGGTTGCCATTCAACACCACTTGCGGCGAAATCAACCAATCATCATTATCACCATTATTAAAGTCTGTATTTAAATTAGCTACCTGATCACCCTCAAAAGGAGTAGTAGCGTAATTCGTATCCCAAGCATCTGTATCATTATTGGCATTCACGATCGTCCAACAACCTTCTGTCGTCGAAGTAGAGTTAAAGCCTTCTTGGAAGGGAACTGGAAAAGCGTCACATAAAGTGCGGAAACCAAATGGCCCAGTCCAAGCACTAAAGTTGCCACTGCCGTCATTACAATCTGCACGCACATAAAACTCATATTGAGTATTAGGTAACAATCCTCCTTGTACATACGCAGTGTTATTGTTAGTTTGTGTTCCTGCTCCTGATGGAATAGGTCCACCTGCATTTTGAACAATTACTTCCCACGAAGTGGCAGCACCTGCTGACCAACTTAAAGTGGCATCGGTCTGTGTAACACCACCGGCATTCAAAGCTGCTGGTTGAGCACAAGCTACCGCTTGAATCACCAAGGTATAGCCTACCGTTTGTGTAACACCACTAGAAGATACTACTATAATATATTGTTGTCCTGCAACTACGGAAATGTTAGGTAAAGTTCTAACACCAGTACCGGTATCAGCAACACCGCCCAAACATGCCACACCTACGTTTGCACATCCGTCGTAAACAAACAAACTTGAGTTAGCACCTGTTGGTGTCAATGTTACACTAATCGTTCCATTAGCAGTAGCCGTGTAAGAATAAAACACTTCATTACCTGCCATATAGTTAGTAGCACCACCCGCACAAGCTGCTGGCTGCGCCACATCCGTATTATCAGCATAAGCCGCGGTGTTATCCGTGGTGCTGTATGGTAAGGTGGTTACAGTAATGGGTGCAGTACAACTCAACCCCGGTGAAGAAGTGGCGAAGTTAACCGCCGTTGTCCACGCACTGTTTACGTTACCAGTACACACCGCTCTTACTCTAAACGAATAAGCAGTGGTTGCCGTGAAAGGAACCCCTGCAGTAGTTTGTGTTGCGACAAAACTGTTAGTAATTACGACCGTACCTGTACCGGTAAAGGTACCTGCTTGCGGTATAATTTCAATTTCATATTGGGTAGCAGTACCCGTCCATGATAAAGTAGCAGCGGTTTGGGTAATGGAACCCGCTTGCGCCAACGTTGGTGCATCACACTGCTGTGCTAAACTAACGTCATCTACTAACCATCGATCTCCCAATGCAGTACCCGTTTGGTTCCATACCATAACAAAGGCAATATACACTTGCTGACCAGCGTAGGCCCCCAAATCAACAATTTTTTCTTCATAGACGTTAAATGTAGTACTCAAAGTAGCCTCAGTCCACTCTTGTACCGGAACATAAGACGCTGGATTCGTACGAACAGTAGAACCTCCCGCTACCATAACTCGGTAAATCGTCCCTTGATTTCCACTAGCAAATGATCTAGTGAAAAAATGTAACTTTCCATTAGTAGGAACCGTTACTAGCGGACTCGCTAGGTAATCCTCACCAGTGTTACCAGCGCCGATATTTTCACGGTTAACGTAAGCAGCATTAGCTCCTTGATAAGGCAAAAGTGCATTAATGGTCCATCGCTGCCCTAATCCGACACCGTTGTCAAAAACTGCCCAGCCTCCTGTTCCTAGGGTCCAGTTGGTCGATGGCAAAGCATCAGGACCTGTCGTTGATTCAAATCCTTCGGTAGCCGGCGTAAATTGCGAATAACCACTAAAAGAAACTAACAACAACAGTAGTAGTAAAGTAATTTTTTTCATGAAATGAAAATTTAGTTGTTTATTATAATTTTTTTGGATAATGAAGTCCAAATTTAGTAAAATTTCTGAAAAAAACTGAAATTATATTTTTTTTGCTGAAATAATATGGACTTGCACATTAAATTCTTGTTGTTTTTACATCATTAATTGGATTGCAAATCCTAATTTTGCGAAAACAAGTAAATTCAAATGCTAGAAAAAGAAGTTATCAATTTTGAAAGAACGGTAATTGTTGGCATCGTTACGCAACATCAAAACGAAGAAAAATTAAACGAATATCTAGACGAATTGGCGTTTTTAACCTTTACCGCGGGAGGCGAAGTAATTAAACGATTTTTTCAAAAATTAGAACGCCCAAACCCCAAAACCTTCCTCGGAACGGGAAAAATGGACGAAATCAATTATTACATCAAAGAAAACAATATCTCTACCGTAATTTTTGATGACGAATTATCGCCCTCCCAACAAAAAAACATCTCTAAAATCCTAGATTGTAAAGTCCTTGACCGAACCAATTTAATACTTGACATCTTCGCACAACGTGCCGAAACTTCCTACGCTAGAACCCAAGTCGAACTGGCACAATGCCAATATTTGTTGCCCCGCCTATCGGGGATGTGGACCCACTTAGAACGTCAAAAAGGAGGGATTGGTCTTAGAGGTCCCGGGGAAACCGAAATTGAAACCGACCGCCGTATTGTGCGGGATCGCATCGCCCTCTTAAAAGAGAAAATCAGAACCATCGACAAACAAATGTCGGTCCAAAGAAGCAACCGAGGCGCCATGGTTCGAGTAGCGCTGGTTGGCTATACCAATGTTGGAAAATCGACCCTGATGAACGTCATCAGCAAAAGCGAAGTGTTTGTCGAAAACAAACTGTTCGCAACCCTGGATACTACCGTGCGCAAAGTGGTCATCAAAAACCTGCCGTTCTTACTATCCGATACGGTTGGGTTTATTAGAAAATTACCAACACAATTAATCGAATCGTTTAAAAGCACCTTAGACGAAGTCCGAGAAGCCGATCTTTTGCTGCATGTGGTAGATATTTCGCACGCCGATTTTGAAGAACACATTGCCTCAGTCAACCAAATCCTGCAAGACATCAAAAGCAACGACAAACCAACCATAATGGTATTCAATAAAATTGATGCTTATCAACATTTGGTTATTGATGCGGATGACTTAATTACCGAAAAAACTAGCAAACACTATACTCTAGAAGAATGGAAAGCAACGTGGATGGGAACCGTAGGCGAAAAGAATGCCCTGTTCATTTCTGCAACCCATAAAGAAAACTTTGAAGAATTCCGTGAAAAAGTATACGAGGCCGTAAGAGAAATTCACATCACGAGATTCCCCTACAACAAATTCTTATACCCCGACTACAAAGACGCAGTCGACAACAAAGAATAATGAACGCAATAGTCTATTATTGTAAGTAGTAAATGTACCCTACATTAAACCAAACCAACCAGTCGTTGGCTTTGTTTTCTGGATACTTTGTTGGATCTGGATTCAATCCGTCTACCCAATTCGAAAAGTAGTATTGCCATCTTAAATCAACCATCAAGTCCGACAAGTCATCCAATTTATAACGACATCCCACACTGGAAACCAAAGACCATACAGTCCCTCCTTGGTTGGTAGTAGCATTGTAATACTTAATAGGGGTAGAAATTGGTGAATTCAAAGGTCCCAATTCTGAATACGCCTGTGGGTCATAAAAACTAAATTGACCTCCTAAACTAAAAAATGGCGCAAATGATCCAACAGTAGAAGTAAAATCTCGAATACTCAAAGGATAAAACTCTAATTGCATACCTATATTAGTGACAGCAGTACTCCCGCGCATCGCTCTAAGTTGGTTTGCTCCCAAAGACGTATGGCTTGGATCCACCCACTGTCCAAAATGCTTCAATTTTGTCTTACTATAAGATAATTCACTTCGCAATTTAAAGTGATCATTAAAATAAGTTTGTGGCGTATAACAATTACACTCCGCACGGTACGAAAAATTCAAATAATGAATTAGCCCAATACCATAGCCAGTATTACCGATATTAGTGGAGAAGTCATGGCGCTCCCCATAATCGGATTGGAACGCAACAGGACCTGCTATTACTCCTAATTCATGAGAAAAGCCAAACTGAGCAGTAGCGTTAATTGTAAAGACAAAAAACAACAACGAGGTTATGATAAATTTATTGGGCGTTTGCATACTAATAAGTTCAATTCTCGACAAATATATAAAAACATCATTCAGTTATAAAATAAAATAAAAAATTGTTAGTTTATATACGAAAAAAAGCAAAAATAGTTTTAAAACCCGCCATTTATAATAGTCTTCCTCATGATTTCTTAGCAGAACTATAAAAATGAGTAGAATTTTAAAAAAACTATACCCGTCTTTTTAATAAAATGTATATTTGTGCGATTTTACGAAAACGATTTCTTAAAAAATATTAATAGTATAATTTATGTCACAAAGTATTAACGAATTTATCGAATTGGTTGCTAAAAGAAATGCTAACGAGCCTGAATTTATGCAAGCAGTTAAGGAAGTTGCTGAAACAGTAATTCCATTTATTGAAGAAAATAAAAAATACCAAAACAAAATGCTTTTGGAAAGAATGGTAGAGCCAGAACGCGTAATCATGTTCCGCGTGACCTGGATTGATGATGCCGGAAATACACAAGTAAACAGAGGATACCGAATCCAAATGAACTCCGCAATCGGACCCTACAAAGGTGGGATTCGTTTCCACCCTTCAGTGAACTTAAGTATCTTGAAATTCTTAGCATTCGAACAAACATTCAAAAATAGCTTAACAACCCTGCCAATGGGTGGAGGTAAAGGTGGATCTGATTTCGACCCTAAAGGAAAATCAGACATCGAAATCATGAAATTCTGTCAAGCCTTCATGACCGAACTATCCAAACACATCGGAGCTGATACGGACGTTCCTGCAGGAGACATCGGTGTAGGGGGTAGAGAAGTAGGATACATGTTTGGACAATATAAAAGACTTAGAAACGAATTTACAGGAGTATTAACTGGTAAAGGAATCACCTTCGGAGGTTCTCTTATCCGTCCGGAAGCTACAGGCTACGGTGATGTATACTTCGCTCAAAATATGTTGGCAACCAAAGGGGAAAGCTTCACAGGTAAAACAGTTGTGGTTTCTGGCTCTGGAAACGTAGCGCAATACGCAATCGAAAAAGCAACCGAATTAGGAGGTAAAGTAGTGACCGCTTCAGATTCTTCAGGTTACATCCACGATGCTGACGGTATTGATGCCGAAAAATTAGCCTACATCATGGAAATTAAAAACGTAAACTACGGCCGAATCTCAGACTACGTTACAAAATATCCAAACGCTAAATTCATCGCAGGTAAAAGACCATGGGAAGTGAAATGTGATATCGCGTTACCATGTGCTACCCAAAACGAATTGAACGGTGACGAAGCTAAAATGCTGATCGCAAACGGTTGTATCTGTGTAGCAGAAGGCGCTAACATGCCTTCAACGCCCGAAGCAGTAGAAGAATTTTTACACGCTAAAATTCTTTTCGCTCCTGGAAAAGCATCCAACGCTGGTGGAGTTGCTACTTCAGGACTTGAAATGTCTCAAAACTCGTTGCGCTTAAGCTGGACTTCAGAAGAAGTGGACCAACGTCTAAAAAACATCATGGCCAATATCCACGAAGCTTGTGTGAAATACGGTAAAGACGCTACCGGTTACGTTGATTACGTTAAAGGCGCCAACATCGCCGGTTTCGTAAAAGTAGCCGATGCTATGCTTGCACAAGGTATCGTATAAGCAAAAATAAAAACCAACCAAAACCATGAAAAGTGTCCTCATTTATGAGGGCACTTTTTTTTGAGATACCAAAAAGGTATTTTTCACGTTTATAGTATATTTGTAGGTCTAAATTCGTGGGAATGAAAAAATATCTAGTATGGTGCCTCTTATTCGGAGTCCACTGCTGTTTTGCACAACAAAATCAAAATTGGAAAGGTTATTTTTCATACAACCAAATCAAAGATGTCTCGGATTCCAGCAGCAAAATATACGCCGCTGCCGAAAATGCCTTGTTTACCAAAAACTTCAATACCAATTCTGTTGAAACCATCAATACCGTCAACGGATTATCAGGCCAAACAATATCCGCACTCTACCACAGTGATACCTTCAATAAAACCATAGTGGGATATGAAAACGGACTAATGATTGTAGTCAATAATATAGACGGCAGCATGCTCTATGTAGTCGACATCATCAATAAAAACATCCCAGCCAACATCAAAAAAATAAACAACTTCATGGAATACGACGGAATCGTGTATGTTTCCTGTGACTTCGGTATTGTACAATACAAATTAGCAACACTAGAATTCGGAGACACCTATTTCATCGGTCCCAATGGCGAAGAAATCAAAATATACCAAACCGCCGTGTACCAAGGGGATATTTATGCCGTGACTGTGGCTAATGGCATCAAAAAAGCCAGCCTTTCCAACCCAAATCTCAACGATTTCGCCCAATGGCAAGTGTTTAATCCAGGGTACTGGTCCGGAATTACGACTTTCAATAACCAGCTCGTAGGAATGAACCTCAACAACATCATCTACAAATACAACGGAAATTATTTTGAACAGATTTTTGCGCTAAACCAACCAGGCATCGACATTCGTTCCAATGCCAACTACCTCACGGTGACCACTACAACTGATGTGTATGCCTACAATACGTCTCTAGTTCAGGCAGCCCACATCCAAAGCAGCCAAATTCCTGACATTCCCGTGACGTTCAGCTGCGCCACTACTCAAAACGGAGTGGTCTACATAGGCACCAATGAAAATGGAATCGTAGAGGTGCCCACCACCAATCCTACTGCAACCGAATTCATCATTCCCAATGGCCCAACACAAAACAATATTTTTTCAATCAATGCTACCTCCAGTAATGTATGGGCAGTATACGGTGATTATGATGCCGAATTCAACCCCTACCCGCTTTCCTATCACGGCATAAGCAAATACGCCAACAACCAATGGCTGAACATCCCCTACAGTCAAGTCCACCTTCCCGGTAGCGAGGCTTCGGATTTTGTAAGGGTGACGGTTAACCCGAACAATGAAAACCAAATCTTTGTAAGCTCCTACTTCTCCGGCTTGCTAAAATTTGAAAACGATGAGTTAGTAACGGTTTATAATAAAACAAACAGTGGCTTAGAAACCATTTTCCCTTCAGACCCACCCGATGCAAACATTCGTATAGAACAAAGTGCCTTTGACAAGTCAGGCAACCTTTGGATGACCAACGGTATTGTGGAAAAAGGACTAAAAGTTCTGAAAGCCAACAACCAATGGGGTGCCTACAGCATGACCGACATCTTAGACAATTATTTAAATACCCGCCTCGGCAAAATGGTAATCGATAATAGCGGAACCAAGTGGATTTGTACCACCATTGACGGCGTAGTCGCCTTTAATGAAACCCAGAACACTTTTAAAAAAATAACCTACGGGGAAATCCAAGGAAATTTACCCGATGAGGACGTAAGAGCGATAGCCGTAGACAATCGAAATCAATTGTGGATCGGCACAACCAAAGGCCTAAGGGTATTGTCGAGCGTCAATAGTTTTTCGTCCGACCAACAAATGAAAACCAATCCGATCATCATCCTTGAAAACGATCTTGCCCAAGAATTACTATACGAGCAGTTCATCACCGATATAGCCGTAAACGGCTCCAATCAAAAATGGATAGGCACAGCCGATTCTGGAGTATTCCTCTTTTCCTCTGATGGCCAACAAACCATTTATCACTTCACCAAAGACAACTCCCCGCTACCCAGCAATGTCATCAACGATATCGACATCAATGCTACTACCGGAGAAGTGTTCTTTGCCACCGATAAAGGAATGGTTTCTTTTCAAGGAACCTCTACCCGCCCCGCAGATAGCCTTGCCAATGTCTACGTATACCCAAATCCCGTACGACCAGAATTTACTGGTACCGTTAAGATTGCCGGACTAATTTCTAACGCCAACATCAAAATTACCGATATAGAAGGCAATCTAGTCTACGAAACAACCTCCGAAGGAGGAACCATCGAATGGGATACGACCGCATTTGGAAAATACAAAGTGGCCTCCGGTGTGTACATGATTTTCATAGCCGCAGAAGACGCCTCCGAAACAGCCGTAAAAAAAGTGATGATCATCAGATAAGTAGGAATAAGAACGAACGAATCATAGGCCCAAAATTCGTAATTCGTAATTCAAAATTCGTAATTCAAAATTCCCAATGCTAGTCAAAACCAAAGCCATTGTCATTTCCTCCCTGAAGTACCAAGAAAAAAGCCTAATCGTAAAGTGCCTAACGCAATCCGACGGACTAAAAAGCTACTTTGTACCCAATGCCTTTGCCGCTAAAAAATCAAATCAAAAAATAGCCTACTTCCAACCCCTAACAATGCTCGAAATCGAAGCCAATCACAAAAACAAAGGCACACTCGAACATTTTAAAGAAATTAAACTAGCACACGCTTATCAATCCATAAGCACCAACATACTCAAAAGCACCATCGTGCTATTCCTCTCCGAAATCATCCACCACAGCATCCACGAAGAAGAAAAAAACGAAGACCTATTCCTTTTTTTAGAATCAGCGCTACTTTGGCTCGATGCCAATGAGGAGGTGGCCAACTTTCACCTAATTTTATTAGTCGAAATGAGCAAATTCCTAGGCTTCTACCCCGATACCTCCGAAAGCGAGTTTCCTTTCTTCGAAAAAAACGAAGGCGTTTTTATCCCCCAACAAAGCATCAGCTGCTTAAACGAACAAGAAACCTACTTGTTCAAAAGACTACTCGAGGTAAAATTCGACAGCGACCAAAAAATTTTCGCCGGCGTAGAACGCCAAGCCCTCCTCAAAATCCTACTTTCCTACTATACCATCCACCTCGACGGGTTCAAGAACCCTAAATCATTAGAAGTCCTGAAAGAAGTCTTTGCTTAAAAGGTAAGCCAAATTTAATTCCTACAAAAAACACAAACGCATTGTAGTCCCTACAAAAGTGCTACATCCTTAATCCCTTATTCCATAAGGATTACAAAGGCTTTGCGCCCTACTTACTCCATAGTTACTCCATGCTTACTCCATGGTTAAGCCATACCTACCCTATATCCAAGGCTTGGGTAAGACCAAGATAAGACTAGTGTAATCAAGGGCTAAGCCATAGCAAACAGCCTGTCAAATGCTCCTTACCTCATAAATAATTCTTACAAAACCGCTAAAATCATCTAGTAAGGTGCCAAATCGCTGGGTAAAAAAAATAAATCGAACTGAGTATATAACAACGGCTTTAAAGCTTGCCTGCTTCAAGCGCAAAAAATAGTATCGCATAACACATAACTCACAACTATTTATTACTTTCGCAAACTGATTAAAGAAACCGACAAAAATGAGTACTAAGTTTACTGAATACAAAGGACTTGACTTGCCTACCGTGGCATCAGAAGTCCTTGATTTTTGGAAAAAAAATAACGTCTTTGAACAATCTGTAACGTCTCGTGAAGGCGCTACCCCTTACGTGTTTTTTGAAGGCCCACCATCTGCCAACGGATTACCGGGAATTCACCACGTAATGGCGCGTGCCATAAAAGATATTTTTTGTCGCTACAAAACGCAAAAAGGATACCAAGTAAAACGTAAAGCCGGCTGGGATACCCACGGCCTTCCCGTTGAATTAGGCACCGAAAAAGAACTTGGAATCACCAAAGAAGACATCGGTAAAACCATCTCCGTAGAAGAATACAACGAAGCGTGTAAACGCACCGTGATGCGCTACACCGACGTATGGAACGACCTAACCGAAAAAATGGGCTACTGGGTCGATATGGAAGACCCGTATGTGACCTACAAGTCTAAATACATGGAATCGGTATGGTGGTTGCTAAAACAAATCTACAACAAAGACTTACTATACAAAGGCTACACTATCCAACCTTACTCACCAAAAGCAGGAACAGGTTTATCCTCTCACGAAGTAAACCAACCGGGCAGTTACCGCGATGTTACGGATACCACTGTGGTAGCGCAATTCAAAACAAAACCAGAGTCGCTACCAAGTTTTCTACAAGGATTTGGTGACATACACATATTGGCTTGGACCACTACTCCGTGGACCTTACCTAGCAACACGGCTTTAACCGTAGGCCCAAAGATTGACTACGTACTGGTAGAAACGTTCAACCAATATACCTACCGCCCTGTTAAAGTAATTTTAGCGAAAAACTTAGTCGGCAAACAATTCGGTAAAGGGTTCTTCGCTTCAAACGCACCTGCCGATTTCGAAAACTTCAAAGAAGGGGATAAAAACATACCATACCAAGTACTAGCAGAAGCTAAAGGAGCCGATTTAGTAGGCATCCGTTACGAACAGTTACTGCCACTAACACTTCCTTATCAAAATCCAGAAAATGCATTCCGCGTAATTGCAGGGGATTTCGTTACCACCGAAGACGGTACAGGTATCGTACACACCGCCCCTACGTTTGGTGCCGATGATGCTAAAGTAGCTAAAGAAGCTTCTCCAGAAGTGCCACCAATGTTAGTCCTAGACGAGATCGGAAACCCCGTTCCTTTAGTGGATTTACAAGGAAGATTCATCCAAGGCCTGGGCGACTATTCCGGAAAATACGTCAAAAACGAGTACTACAACGACGGGGAAGCGCCAGAACGCTCCGCCGATGTAGAAATCGCAATCCAACTAAAAGAAGAAAACAAAGCGTTCAAAGTAGAGAAATACGTACACAGCTACCCACATTGTTGGCGTACAGACAAGCCTATTTTATACTACCCACTAGATTCTTGGTTCATCAAAGTAACCGAAATCAAAGACCGCATGTTCGATCTAAACGAGACCATCAACTGGAAACCTAAAGCCACCGGAGAAGGTCGCTTCGGAAACTGGTTGAAAAATGCTAACGATTGGAACTTATCCCGCTCACGCTACTGGGGAATACCATTACCCATCTGGCGCACCGAAGATAAAACCGAAGAGGTCTTAATTGGATCCGTTGAAGAATTATACAACTCCATAGAAAAATCCATCGCTGCTGGTTACCAATCCGAAAATCCATTCAAAGATTTTGAAGTCGGCAACATGAGTGAAGCCAACTACGATCTAGTGGATTTACACAAAAACGTAGTAGATAAAATCGTATTGGTCTCTCCTTCTGGCAAACCCATGAAACGAGAAAGCGATCTAATTGATGTATGGTTTGATTCTGGCGCCATGCCTTATGCGCAATGGCATTACCCTTTCGAAAACAAAGACCTAATAGACGATAACAAAGCATTCCCAGCCGACTTCATAGCAGAAGGCGTAGACCAAACAAGAGGATGGTTCTATACGCTACACGCTATCGGAACGCTAGTGTTTGACAAAATTGCATATAAAAACGTAGTGTCCAACGGTTTAGTCCTTGACAAAAATGGCCAAAAAATGTCTAAACGACTAGGCAACGCCGTAGACCCGTTCACCACCCTAGCCGAATACGGCCCAGACGCAACCCGCTGGTACATGATTGCCAACGCCAACCCATGGGATAACCTAAAATTCGATATCGAAGGCGTAGCCGAAGTACGTCGTAAATTCTTCGGAACGCTTTACAATACCTACTCGTTTTTTGCACTTTACGCCAACATAGATAATTTCACACACGAAGAAGCTGAAATCCCGCTACACGAAAGACCCGAAATCGATCGTTGGATTTTATCCGAACTGCACACCCTAATCAAAGTGGTCGATGAAGCCTATGCAGAATACGAACCCACGAAAGCAGCAAGAGCAATATCCGACTTCGTGCAAGAAAACCTAAGCAACTGGTACGTGCGTCTATGCCGAAGAAGATTCTGGAAAGGAGAGTACGGAACTGATAAAATAGCGGCCTATCAAACACTATATACTTGTTTAGTAAACGTAGCCAAATTATCCGCACCTATTGCGCCATTCTTTATGGACAAACTTTACAAAGACTTAACACAAGCTACACGTTCAGAGGATTTTGAGTCAGTACATTTGGCGAAATTTCCAGTGTCAGTTGAAAACTTTGTTGATAAATCACTCGAGAGTAAAATGATGAAAGCTCAGACCGTTTCATCGTTGGTATTGTCGTTGCGTAAAAAAGAAATGATAAAAGTACGTCAACCCCTGCAAAGGGTTATGATTCCTATACTTGACAACAATCAACGCGCTGAAATTGAAGCAGTATCCGACTTGATTAAAGCCGAAGTTAATGTCAAAGAAATCGAATTATTAGACGACGCTTCAGGCGTATTAGTTAAGCAAATAAAGCCAAATTTCAAAGCTTTAGGCCCACGATTTGGCAAGGACATGGGATTGATTTCCAAAGAGATACAAAGTTTTACTCCTGAGCAAATAAATGAACTCGATACAAATGGGGAAATACCACTTGTTATTTCAGGAAAAAGTATAACTTTATCATCAGAAGATGTTGAAATTACGTCTCAAGATATTCCCGGTTGGCTAGTAGCCAATGCCAATGGAATTACAGTAGCACTAGACATTACGCTAACCGAAGAATTAAAGGAAGAAGGTATTGCAAGAGAATTAGTCAACCGTATTCAAAACTTGAGAAAAGACAGTGGTTTTGAAGTAACAGATAAAATAAAGGTACATTTACAAAACAATGCCCTTTTAGAAAAAGCAATCAAAGCCAATGAAAGCTACATCAAATCAGAAACCTTAACAGAGTCGTTAGACTTTGTAACCGATTTGAAAGATGGAGTTGAAATTGAATTTGACGAGATAAAAACAAGAATATTAATTTCTAAATAATTAAGAAAGATTATGGTAGAAGAAAAATTAAGATACTCTGATGCTGATTTAGCCGAGTTCAAAGAAATTATTTTAGCTAAAATAGAAAAAGCAAAATACGATTTAGACCTTATTAAAAGTGCCTATATGAATGACTTAAACAATGGGACAGATGATACATCCCCAACGTTTAAAGCTTTTGAAGAAGGAAGCGAGACCATGTCAAAAGAAGCTAATTCGCAATTGGCAATCCGTCAAGAAAAATTCATCCGTGACCTAAAAAACGCACTCTTCCGCGTAGAAAACAAAACCTATGGAATTTGCAAAGTGACCGGTAAACTTATTGGGAAAGAAAGACTAAAAATTGTTCCTCATGCAACGATGAGCATCGAGGCCAAAAATCTACAACGATAGTAATCAATACGTAAAGTAAATAACGCTCCTTAGGGGGCGTTATTTTTTAGAAAAAAACACTATTTTTGCGCATTCAAAATCAAAAAAATGTCATTAAGAAATTCCATTTTAATCATTGCGGTTATTCTTCTTGTAGATCAATTCGTCAAAATTTATATCAAAACTAATTTTGTTTACAATGAAACGGTAGACGTGACGAATTGGTTCAAAATAATGCTGATTGAAAATGAAGGTATGGCATGGGGTACTAAAATACCAGGTGCCTATGGTAAATTAATTTTAACCGTATTCCGCATTATTGCCGTAGGGGTTATTGGTTATTGGCTTTATGACTCTAGTAGAAAACACAGTTCCAATTACTTAATGGTTGCCATAGCATTAATTTTTGCAGGAGCAGCCGGAAACATAATTGACTCTGTTTTTTATGGTGTAATTTTCGATGACAGCTACGGCCACTTAGCCACAATGTTTACTGATAATCCTTCAGGAAAATGGTTCCACGGAAGAGTGGTGGACATGCTCTACTTTCCCATTTGCGAAGGTAACTTCCCACAATGGTTTCCTATTTGGGGCGGACACCCCTTCAAATTCTTTAATGCAATCTTTAACATAGCAGACATGTCGATTTCAACAGGAGTAGGGATCTTAATCGTTTTCAATAAAAAAGCTTTTGCCAAGAAAACCTTTATTGAAAGTTATAAACCTTCATAGGGGTCACACAATAATCCAAGCGAATATCCGATGTTTGAACATCCGTAATCTCTTGTTCAGGCTCAAAAAAGGATAACCCAATCTTGATAACATCTTGTTTGCATTGGGATAAAAAAACATCATAAAAGCCTTTGCCATATCCCACCCTATTTCCATGGACATCATAGGCCAATAAAGGCACAAATACGACATCGATTTTTGTAGTTGGAACTTCAATGCCATCCACAGGTTCGTAAATATTGTATACGCTTTTTTGAAATCTAGTATTGTCCGTCAACAAATAATGCGTCATTTCTCTCGTATCAAAATGACTCTTAGAAACTACAATCTCTTTATCTCTTCCAGCCAAAATTTGTAGTAGAAATTCAGTATCTACTTCCTTTTGCTCTTCAATAGAGAGGAACAAATGGAAATAAGTAAACTCCCAAATTTCCATTGATAGAAGCCTATTGGCAATAGTCATACTCTGGTCTTCTAAATCTTCCTTAGCTAATTGTTGTCGTAATTCCTTATATTTTTTTCGCAACTCCTTTTTAAACATAAACTGCAGTCTTCAAATCTTCGATAAAAGTAGTCAAATGTTCTATTTGCACATGTTCCATTACTACAATTTTATACCATTTGTTACTCCCAGTATGGGTTTCAGGAACTAAATGGTACGCATTAGCTAGAGCTTCTGGAATAAAAGCTGCTTTTATAGTCACAATATTCATAAAAGGCTCCCGAAAGTAGACAATATTTAGCTCGTCTAACTTTTTACACAAAAACTGCGTACGCATCTGCAACACGCTCACTTTTTCAAACCATCCATGAGGCCCATAGGTAAATAAGATCATCCAAACTGCCACCGCATTAGCGCCACTCCTACTCCCACACAAGGTCAAGTCCATACCTTCTACATAAGCTGCTTCTTTAGTCAAGACTTCCTCAATATATCCCTTCCGACAAATAAACACTCCAGTGCCATACGGCGCTTGCAACATTTTATGTGCATCAATTGTAATCGAGCTAATTTTCGGATTACAAAAATTAATACCCGACTTCTCATTACTAAAAGGATAAACAAATCCTCCGTAAGCCCCGTCAATATGCAACTTATAATCTAATTCTAAATGCTCCAAAGCTTCTATAAAATCTTCTGGACAATCAACAGAACCAAACATCGTAGTGCCCATATTAGCAACCACAATAAAATAGTTCTTGCCTTTTGCCTTTGCAGTTTGAAGTTGCAACACTAATCCATCCTTTTCAATGGTTCTAGTTATAAAATCAACAGGAATTTTTAACCATTCTAGTTGTAGTAAATTAGCAGCCTTTGGTATAGAATAATGGGCATCTTCTGAGGCTATAATAGCAATCTCCTCCAATGCAGCATCGCACTCATTCATGAAATAATTACGAAACATCCAAATTGCCTGTATATTAGCCTCTGTTCCTCCAGGAGAAATATAACCGTCAAAAGAGTCGGGTGTTGCTTTAAAAATATCAACAGCAATAACATTGAGTACTTCTCGCTCAATTTCATGAGTTCCCGAAAATGCCCTCTCTGAGGCACCTACTGTATGACAACCTATATTATTTGGATTCGCGACATAAGTTTGCAATATGGGAGAATATTTTAAAAATGGCGCATCATCATTAAACACTTTATTGTCCAACTTCGAGGCAGGATAACCCAACGATACGGTTGTACTAAAATTAATATTGTCACATAATGCTGTTTGAATCCTTACTATTTGCTCCCCCTTAGGAAGCTTTTTCCAATACTTCATGCTTTTGTTTTTTACAAAACTAATACACCTTTGTCCCAAAAAACATGATATTTGTTAGCCACTACATTTATTGAATTTGTTCCAATTTCAATTAACTTTGTTTTCATGGAAAATGCAGCCTTACAATTACAGTTACAAACCCTCCCCGATAGCCCCGGTGTCTATCAATACTATGACAAGGAAGGGAAAATACTATATGTGGGAAAAGCCAAAAACCTAAAGAAAAGAGTGCTTTCCTATTTCAATAAATTTCATGATAACGCAAAGACTAATGTTTTAGTAAAGAAAATAGTAGACATTAAACACATTGTGGTAGCTACAGAAGCCGATGCACTCTTGCTCGAAAACAACCTCATAAAAAAACTACAACCGCGTTACAATGTAATGCTAAAAGATGACAAAACTTATCCGTGGATTTGCATCAAAAAAGAACCATTCCCCCGCATATTTCCAACCAGAAGAATGGTTAAAGACGGTTCAGAATATTTTGGACCGTACACAAATTTCAAGACCGTAAATACCATCCTAGAGTTAATTAAAGAACTCTATCCATTACGTAACTGTAATTACGATCTAAGTGATTCTAACATTAAATCAGGAAAATATAAAGTGTGTCTGGAGTACCATATTGGCAATTGCAAAGGGCCCTGCGAGGGACATGAACCTTTTGCAAATTATCAAAAGCAAGTGGATGCTATTAGAGAAATACTGAAGGGAAACTTCAAAGATAGTTTGCGCGATTTCAAGCAGCTCATGCATGAATTAGCAGGAGAAATGAACTTTGAAGCCGCTCAGAAAATCAAAGAGAAAATCGAAATATTAGAAAACTACCAATCGAGATCTACAATTCTAAATCCAAAAATCTCAAACATCGATGTCTTTTCAATCGTTTCAGATGAGACCATGGCCTTCGTAAACTTCCTGCAAATAGCTCATGGTGCAATCATACGTTCGCACACGCTTGAACTAAAAAAGAAACTAGATGAAACCGATGAAGAATTATTAGAACTTGCAGTCGTAGAACTACGAGAACGTTTCAATCTTACCAGCAAGGAAATTATTTTACCGTTAGAACTAAATTTCGGAGATAATACTAAGGTAACCGTTCCCCAACTAGGAGACAAAAAACAAATCTTAGAATTATCCCAGCGCAATGCCAAATACCAACGCTTGGAACAACTAAAGCAAATTCAAATTGTAGACCCGGAACGTCATACAAACCGTATAATGGCGCAAATGAAAAAGGACTTACGCCTAACAGTAGAGCCACGACATATTGAATGTTTTGATAATTCTAATATTCAAGGAAACAATCCTGTATCAGCCTGTGTCGTGTTTAAAGATGGTAAACCCAGCAAAAAAGACTACCGTCACTTCAATATTAATACCGTAGAAGGGCCTAATGACTTTGCCTCAATGGAAGAGGTGGTATACCGCAGATACAAGCGCCTTCTTGACGAAAACCAATCGCTACCTCAGCTGATCATCATTGACGGCGGTAAAGGTCAATTGTCTTCTGCTCTTAAAAGTATAGACGATTTAGGTCTCCGAGGTAAAATCGCTATTATAGGAATTGCCAAAAGACTAGAAGAATTATTTTATCCCGGAGATTCTGTACCCTTGTATTTAGATAAAAAATCTGAAACACTTAAAATAATCCAACACCTGAGAAATGAAGCACATAGGTTTGGCATTACACACCACCGCGACAAAAGAAGTAAATCAGCCCTTCAAACCACAATGGAAACTATTCCTAGTATTGGAGAAAAAACGATGCTAACTTTAATAAAACACTTCAAAAGTGTAAAAAGACTCAAATTAGCCACAGAAAAAGAAATTTCAGAGGTTATCGGTGCTTCAAAAGCCAAAAAAATTTCCGAATTTTACAACATCAGTAAATCCTAGCGTCCGTTTATGAAAAAAACTTTAAGTGTAATTCTCTGTTTGTTTTTACTACAACTACTTTCGGCGCAAGATACTATACCGAAAAAAAGACTTAAAATAGGCTTGGTACTCAGCGGTGGTGGAGCCAAAGGTTTTGCCCATATTGGAGTATTAAAAGCTTTAGAAAAAGCTGGTGTAAAGATAGATTACATCGGTGGCACCAGCATGGGGGCAGTGGTAGGCGGTCTCTATGCTTCAGGCTACAATGCGACGCAAATTGATTCCATTTTTTACAACACCAATTTCGATGAATTGCTTCAAGATTACATTCCTCGTTCCTCCAAAAGTTTTTATGAAAAAAGAAACGACGAAATGTATGCGCTTTCTCTACCATTTCACAAATTGAAAATAGGAATACCAATCGCGCTTTCCAAAGGGATGTACAATTACAATTTATTATCAAAACTAACGCATAAAGTAAGGTATATTAAAGATTTCAACAAACTTCCAATCCCCTTTTTATGCGTTGCTACTGATATTGAAAAAGGGGAACCAGTGCTATTGCAAAGTGGTTACCTAGCACAAGCAATGCTAGCAAGCTCTGCTTTCCCGTCATTATTTTCTCCAGTTGAAATCAATGGAAAATTATTAGTCGACGGAGGTGTCGTTAACAATTATCCTGCAGAAGAAGTGCGAAAAATGGGAGCTGACATCATCATAGGAGTAGATGTACAAGACGATTTAAAAGATCGAAATTTACTAAAAGATGCCACCCGGATTTTAGTTCAGATAACCAATCTTGACATGATCAAAAAAATGAAGGAGAAAATTAATATCACTGACATTTATATTAAACCTGACATTTCAACTTATGGGGTAATTTCTTTTGATGAAGGACAGGAAATTATTAAAAAAGGTGAAGAAGCCGCTTTGCTACAAATAGAAGCAATTAAAAAACTTGCCGACCCCAATAGTTCTTTTAAATTAAATCACCTCAAAGTTCAAAATGACACCTTACTTTTGGAAAGTGTTTATGTAAATAAATTAGATAATTATACGCGAGCATATGTTTTGGGTAAACTACGCTTCAAAAATGGTTCAATTATTACTTATGAAGATTTAAAAAAAGGGATTAATAATATTAATGCAACTCAAAACTTTAGCTTAATTAGTTATACCCTTGAACCTCTGGAAGATCGCGACAAATTAAATCTAATCTTAACTGAAAATCCTTCTAAAACCTTTCTGAAATTTGGTCTCCATTATGATGGTTTGTACAAAAGTGCTATGTTAGCTAACATAACACAGAAAAAAACATTGTTTAAAAACGATGTGCTTTCTTTGGATTTAGGACTTGGTGATAACATCAGATATAATTTAGATTATTATATTGATAATGGATTCTATTTAAGTTTTGGACTGAAATCACGATATAATACTTTTAACAGAAATGCTCCAACCGACTTTAAAAACGGTGAATTACTGGCACAATTAGGGCTTAACAGTATTAATATTGATTTTTCTGATTTAACGAATCAAGCTTACGTGCAAACTGTTTTTATTCAAAAATTTTTAATTGGAATTGGACTAGAATACAAGTACTTAAAAATAAAGTCGGATAATCTTGGTACTATTACCCCAACATTTGAAAATAGCGATTATGCAAGTGTATTTGGGTATTTGAAATATGATTCGTTTGACAATAAACTATTTCCTAAAAAAGGCTGGTTATTTACAAGTGATATTCAATCGTTCTTGTATTCATCGAACTACACCAATGATTTTCACCGATTTTCCATCGCTAAAGGCGAAGTTGGCTTAGTACAAACATTCTATAAAAAAGTTACCTTAAAAATTCAATCCGAAGCGGGTTTTGTGATTGGTGCCGACAGTGTACACTTTTTTGACTTTATTTTAGGGGGATATGGCTATAACACAATCAACAATTTCAAACATTTTTATGGTTATGATTTTCTGAGCATCTCAGCCGACAGTTTTATTAAATCTTGTTTTACTTTAGACTACGAAATCTATAAAAAAAACCATATAAATTTTGCAGCAAACTATGCGAATCTGGAAGATGATCTGTTCAAAAATGGAAATTGGTTATCTAAACCTAAATACAATGGTTATGCTATAGGCTATGCGCTGGAGTCTGCTGTAGGACCAATCGAAATAAAATATTCTTGGTCTCCAGAATTGAACAAAGGCTATACTTTTTTCTCGGTAGGATTCTGGTTCTAAGGTTGAATCCATGCAAATAAATATTTTTGTTTAATTATGCATCATAAAAAACTATATTTGAAAATCTATTAACTAAACTAACTTTTATGTCTATTTGGAAAAGAAAACCTATGGCGCAACTTCTCGCAGAAGCGTCAGAATCTGAGAAAGGATTAAAAAGAACCTTAACCGCTTGGTCACTGATTGCCTTAGGAATAGGAGCCATTATTGGTGCCGGACTTTTTGTTAGAACAGCCACAGCTGCTGCTCAAAATGCGGGTCCCTCAGTAACTATAGGATTTATTGTAGCGGCCATTGGCTGTGCTTTAGCAGGTCTATGTTACGCCGAATTATCCTCATCCATACCTATTTCTGGTAGTGCTTATACATATACATATGCCACTATGGGAGAATTACTTGCATGGATTATAGGATGGGATTTAATTTTAGAATATGCTGTAGGCGCAGCAACCGTAGGAATTGCTTGGAGTGAGTACCTCAATAATTTACTGGTCAAGGTCCTCCATGTGAGTCCCATTCCCTACGAATGGTGTCACTCACCTTTCCAGCACTCTTCAGATGGGGTGAACGGAATTATTAATATTCCAGCATTCTTTATTGTAGCTGTAATAAGTTTACTTTTGATTAAAGGCACACAAGAATCCGCTTTTGTAAATGGAATTATTGTAGTGGCTAAAGTATCTATTGTGGTTATGATTATTATTTTTGGATGGCACTTTATCAATCCAGCAAATCATACACCGTACATCCCTGAGCCATCTACCTATAAAGATGACCAAGGGATCGGGCATAGCTATGGTGGTATCATGGGAATACTTGGAGCGGCAGGCACAGTTTTCTTTGCGTTTATAGGATTTGACGCTGTAAGTACAGCTGCTCAAGAAACAAAAAACCCAAAACGAGATATGCCAATTGGAATCTTAGGTTCCTTAGCCATTTGTACCGTATTATATATTCTATTTGCACATGTTTTAACTGGAGTTGCTACAGTAGAAGATTTCCGTACCGGTGGTAAAGAAGCTTCTGTAGCATTCGCTATTCAAAAATACATGATTGGCTATGAATGGTTAGCGCAGTTCGTAACGGTAGCGATACTTGCAGGGTTTTCTTCTGTAATTTTAGTAATGCTTTTAGGCCAATCAAGAGTTTTTTACTCAATGGGTAATGACGGCTTATTACCAAAAGCATTCAGCGAAGTGCATCCAAAATACAAAACTCCGTACAAAGCTAACTTAGCAATTCTAGTCATAGTAGGTGCTTTTGCAGCTTTCATTCCTGGTGACATAGTAGGTGACATGACCAGTATCGGAACCTTATTTGCCTTCATATTAGTATGTATATCTGTAATCGTATTAAGAAAAACAGAACCAAATATGAAACGTGAATTCAAAACACCGTTTGTTCCTTTGGTTCCTATTTTAGGAATAATTGTATGTCTAGCTATGATTTATGGATTAGGATGGACAAATTGGGCTCGACTTATTGGTTGGTTAGCACTAGGATTAATTGTTTACTTTGTATACAGTAAGAAAAACAGCAAACTAAACAATCCAAAATAATTTGTTCTTTATAATTTTGAAAAGGATTAAAGTGAAACAATTCTACTTTAATCCTTTTTGCTATTTATAAAAATTGATAAATATCATTTTTAGAGTTTATATTTTTCCGATATTTGTGAATATGAAAAATTGGAATAACTTATTAGCACACTTAAAATTCCTCATCAAAAGAAATCCAGAATGAGGCTTTCTTAGTTAAGATCTATACTTACTAATTTGAATTCCTATTCAAATGATTACATTTTCAAACGTTCACTCAAGAACCAAGTCGAAACTGAGTGAAACTAAATTAAAAGAATATGCCTTTATATCATAAACTAGGAAACATTCCTCCCAAAAGACATACTATTTTCCGAAAACCAAACGGAGATTTATATTACGAACAATTATTTGGAACAGTAGGCTTTGACGGAATGTCAACCAACTCGTATCATGAACATAGGCCAACGCAAGTAAAAGAAATTAGAAATCAATATAGCGTTGCTCCTAAAATTGCTAATAGCAATAATATTCAATCCTATCGCTTACGAGGATTTGAGGTTGCACCAGAAAACGATTTTCTTGAAAGCCGCAAAATTGTATTAACCAATTCAGATTGCCATATCGCACTTGCTGCACCTAAACAGTCAACTATAGACTATTTCTATAAAAACACCGATTCTGATGAATTGATCTTCATTCATAAAGGAAGCGGAAAACTTCGAACAATGCTAGGCAATCTTGATTTCAAATATGGAGATTACTTATTAATCCCCCGTGGTATCATATATAAAATAGATTTTGAAACAGAAGACAATCGTTTATTTATTGTGGAATCACATCAACCTATTTACACTCCTAAACGCTATAGAAACTGGTTTGGACAATTATTAGAACATTCACCCTATTGCGAACGAGACATACGCAGACCTGAGGAATTGGAAACCTATAATGAAAAAGGAGAGTTTATTATTAAAGTAAAAAAGAAAAATGAAATCTTTGATATAATCTATGCTACGCATCCTTTTGATGTGATTGGTTACGATGGCTACAATTATCCGTATGCTTTTTCTATTCATGATTTTGAACCTATAACAGGGCGTATTCACCAGCCACCTCCAGTGCATCAAACTTTTGAAAGTGCTGCTTTTGTTGTATGTTCATTTGTCCCACGATTATATGATTATCATCCAGAATCAATTCCGGCGCCATATAACCACAGCAATATCGATTCTGATGAAGTACTTTATTATGTTGATGGCGACTTTATGAGCAGAAATGATATAGAAGCAGGACATATTTCATTGCATCCTTCCGGCATTCCACATGGTCCACACCCAGGAGCTGTAGAACGAAGTATCGGGAAAAAAGAAACACAAGAACTAGCAGTAATGGTAGATACTTTCAAGCCATTAATGGTTACTGAAGAAGCCATGAAAATTGCAGATGAAAAATACTTTCAATCTTGGATCGAATAAATAATTAAAAAGTTAAATCAACTCCACGAATATTTCATTCTTCATGTATTCGTGGCTAAAAATAATAATCATGAGTAAAGAAGTAAAATCCGTTGAATACGGTCTAGAAAAAATATTTGAAGGAGCACAAGATTTCCTACCGCTTTTAGGCACCGATTATGTTGAGTTCTATGTTGGAAATGCAAAACAATCTGCTCATTATTACAAAACCGCCTTTGGGTATCAATCGTTAGCATATTCTGGTCTAGAAACTGGCACAAAAGATAAAGCAAGTTATGTTTTAAAACAAGATAAAATTCGTTTAGTACTAACCACTCCGTTAAATCCTGATTCCCCTATCAATCAACACATTGTTAAACATGGTGATGGGGTAAAAGTAGTAGCACTCTGGGTTGAAGACGCCACAAAATCATTTGAAGAAACCACAAAACGTGGTGCTCGACCATTTATGGAACCTACAATCGAAAAAGATGAACATGGAGAAGTGGTTCGTTCAGGAATATACACTTATGGAGAAACGGTTCATATTTTTGTAGAACGAAAAAATTACAATGGTATTTTCCTTCCTGGATATAAAGAATGGAAATCAGATTATAATCCTTCATCAGTTGGCTTAAAATATATAGACCATATGGTTGGAAATGTGGGTTGGGGAGAAATGAACCAATGGGTTAAATTCTATGAAGATGTGATGGGCTTTGTGAATTTCTTATCATTTGATGACAAACAAATTCACACAGAATATTCCGCTTTAATGAGTAAGGTTATGAGTAATGGCAATGGAAGAATTAAATTTCCGATTAACGAACCTGCAGAAGGCAAAAAAAGATCTCAAATTGAAGAATATTTGGATTTTTATGGCGGTCCCGGAGTACAACACATTGCAATTGCAACAGATGACATCATAACTACAGTTTCTCAACTAAGAGCTCGAGGAGTTGAATTCTTGTCAGCACCGCCACATGCTTATTATCAAGCAATTCCTGAACGACTGGGATCTCATATGGATATGATGAAAGAAGACATTAATGAAATTGAAAAACTAGCGATTATGGTTGATGCCGATGAAGATGGTTATTTACTACAAATATTTACCAAACCAGTGGAGGATCGACCTACCTTGTTTTTTGAAATTATTCAAAGAATGGGCGCAAAAGGATTTGGCGCTGGTAACTTTAAAGCCTTATTTGAATCAATTGAAAGAGAACAAATGTTACGAGGGACATTATAAAATTGACGTTTTATTGATGATAATTTAAAAAAGGGCTGCCAAACACACTTGTTTTTATTAATTTTGTGTTAAAGTAGATTTTTTTGTTGCAATGCTGCAATAAATGAAATTATCTTTGTACAACAAAAAAGAGGGGTGGTTCCCTCGGTTTTTTGGATAAATTTTCATAATTTATAGTTTTTTTGGTTGGTTAATAGCATAAAAACTCAGTCATTAATTTGATTGAGTTTTTTTGTTTTAATACTTTTGGAACGGATATTGTGTTATCGGAATATAAACAATTCAAATCATGAAAAAATATTTATTCTTACTGTTACTTTTTATAACTGTTAGTTTCAGTTCACAGAAACCAGACGCATATGATTCAGGGGAATGGTTTAAATTTAGAATACATTACGGTTTTGTAAATGCTGGTTATGCTACACTTGAAATCCAAGAAGCAACAAAAAACAATAAAAAAGTATTTCACGCAATAGGTAAGGGTTACACAGTTGGCATGTCACGTTTTTTCTTTAAGGTCGACGATTTATATGAGAGTTTTTTTGACAAAGCAACCAATAAACCATTTCAATATATTAGAAAAATTGATGAAGGTGGATACACCAAAAATCAAGAGGGGTTTTTTGATCAAGATGCTAATAAGATTTTAGTAAGAGATTATAAAAATAAAACTGAAAAATCTTTTTCAGTTACTGAAAATGTACAAGACATTGTATCGACATTTTATTTCTTAAGAAACCACCCAAATATTGATAAATTAAAAGTTGGCGAATCAATTATTGTTGACATGTTTTTTGATGATGAAATTTACAAGTTTAAGTTAAAATTTATAGGAAGAGAAAATTTAAAAACTAAATTTGGAACCGCACCGACAATGATATTCAGGCCTATTGTTCAGTCAGGCAGAGTCTTTAAAGAGGAAGAAAGTTTAACGGTATGGATTTCTGATGATGAAAATAAAATACCTTTACGAATAAAAGCAAGCCTAGCGGTTGGTTCTATTAAAGCCGATTTAGATGGATTTAAAGGATTAAAAAATCCATTTATGGTTAAATTAAACAACTAATGAAAACTGAAAAAAATCAAAGAGAAGCACTCCTAGAAGCATTAGAAGATAAATTTAATGCGATAAATCAAAAAACCGATACGCATCTTGAAGGATTGCTATGGTCAAAACCAATAACGTATTGGGACTACATTCAAACAGATGCTTTATTAAACCTACAAACTCAAAGAACAGTTCTTCCCGATGAAATGGTATTTATTATGTACCATCAAGTAAATGAATTGTTATTCAAAATGATACTTTGGGAAACAGAACAACTTTGTAATAATGAAAAACCTGAAACTATTTTTTTTACGGAAAAATTAAAAAGAATTAGTCGGTATTTCAACATGTTGACAACTTCTTTTGATATTATGGGTGATGGAATGGATGTAGCTCAATATATGAAATTTAGAAATACATTAACTCCAGCAAGTGGTTTTCAAAGTGCGCAATACAGATTAATAGAATTTGCTTCAACAGATCTTATTAATTTAATTGATTATCGTTTCAGAGCAACAATTGACAGAAATACACCTTATTCTCATGCATTTGAACATTTATACTGGCAAGCTGCTGGTAAAGACTATCAAACTGGCAATAAATCATACTTAATCCTTGAATTCGAGCGTAAATATAAAGATGAATTTCTCCGTTACATGGAAAAGTACAACACGATAAATATTTGGCAAAAATTCAAACAATTACCCGATTCCGAACAAAAAAACACTTCTCTTATTGAAGCCATGAGACATTATGATCATACCGTAAATGTAACTTGGGTTATGGGTCATTTATATGCTGCTCAAAAATACATTGAAAGTGGTCAAGGTTCTGGGGAAGCGACTGGAGGTAGCGACTGGAAAAAATACCTTCATCCAAAATATCAAAGAAGAATATTTTTTCCTGAATTGTGGAGTGAAGAAGAATTAAAAAACTGGGGAGCGTAAACCCATCGTTTAAATACCTAAATCTTGAAAAGAATACTCTTTTTACTTATATCAATTTCACTATTAGCATCTTGTACTAATACAGAAAAAAAATTAGTTCATAGACATAAAAATGTGCTTGTAAATGATGAATTTGGACTAATGATGAACGAATTTAATATCGTCGAAGATACTATTCATTCCGGAGATACTTTTGGAAACATTATCCAAAAACAAAATTTAAATGGGTATCAGGTTTATGATATAGTAGCCAAAGTAAAAGACACCTTTGATGTTCGCACGATTAGAATAGGAAAGCCCTACCTTATTTTACGAACTAAAGACCGCACAAATAAAATACAAGCTTTTATTTATCAACCTGATAGATTGAATTACTATATCATTGACCTTCGAGATTCTATAGCAGTCCATAAGAAAACAAAGCCCGTCAAATTCACAACTAGAACTATTGCAGGTTCCTTAAATGGATCGCTATCGGAAACATTACAAGATTTAAAAGTTGACCCCTCATTGGCTCCTCAAATCGCAAAAATATATGCTTGGTCAATTGATTTTTTTAAACTTCAAAAGGGTGACAAATTTGCCATGACCTTTACCGAAAGATTCATTAACGATACGGTTTATGATGGAGTAGACAGCTTAAAAGCCAGTTATTTTGAATACAAAGGAAAAAAAATTTATGCTTTTCCATTCTCATCTGATGGAAGTACCCGCAAACTGCAATACTATGATGAGGAGGGAAAAACGTTAAAAAACTTTTTCTTGAAGGCACCACTTAAGTTTGTTAACATTACCTCGAGGTACACTAAAAGTCGCTTTCATCCTGTTCAAAAAATTTGGAAAGCGCATAATGGAACTGACTATGCAGCACCTACGGGAACCCCAATTATGACAACTGCAGCAGGTATCGTAGAACAAGCTGGTTATACCACAGGAAATGGGAATTTTGTAAAAGTCAAACATGATAGAACATACTCAACTCAATACTTACACATGTCAAAAATCCTAGTAAGAAGAGGTCAAAGAGTCACTCAAGGCCAAATAATTGGAAAAGTAGGTAGTACTGGATTAGCTACTGGACCCCATGTATGCTATCGTTTTTGGAAAAATAGTGTTCAAGTAGATGCCTTGCGATTAAATTTACCGACATCAACTCCAATGGATAAAAATCTGAAACCTAAGTTTATGGAACAAATAACTCCTTTAAAAAAGGTTTTAGATAGCGTTTCAGATTTAAAATTTAGAAAATAATTTCGAACTACAACGATAGCGTAAAATATTCTGCTTTTTTAACCCGTCAATAGTTGTAAATTTGTGATTCAATTAAAAAAAAATGGTCTTACCTAATACAAATCCAACGAGTACATCTTCGTGGGAAAAATTACAACAACATTTTACAGAGATGAAAAACATCTCTATGTCTAATCTATTTTTGGAAGATAAATCAAGATCCGAAAAATTCAACATTCAATGGAATGACTTTTTGGTAGATTATTCTAAAAATCTCCTAAACGAAACCACTTTTAGCCTACTTCAGGATTTAGTCGTTGAAGTAAATCTAAAGCAAGCTATTATTAGTTATTTCGGAGGAGAACACATTAATCAAACCGAAAACAGAGCAGTACTTCACACCGCATTACGAGCAAAAGAAGATACTACAGCATTAGTTGGAGGTGTCAATATTATTCCTGAAATTTATGAGGTTAAAAACAAGATAAAAGCATTTTCGAATGAAGTTATTTCAGGACAGCGTAAAGGGTACACAGGGAAACCATTTACCGACATCGTTAATATTGGCATTGGCGGTTCAGATCTTGGGCCAGCTATGGTTGTCGAAGCCTTACAATTTTATAAAAACCATTTGAATGTACATTTTGTTTCTAATGTAGATGGCGATCATGTAAACGAAGTCATAAAAAAAATAAATCCCGAAACCACTCTTTTTGTAATTGTATCTAAAACTTTTACAACACAAGAAACGCTTTCTAATTCGGAAACCATTCGTTCTTGGTTTTTACAAACAGCCTCAAATGAAGCGGTAGCCAAACATTTTGTAGCGGTTTCAACTAATATTCAAAAAGTAACTGAGTTTGGCATCAATTCGGAAAACATTTTCCCAATGTGGGACTGGGTTGGCGGAAGATTTTCACTTTGGAGTGCCGTTGGTTTATCCATCAGTTTAGCGGTTGGCTTTTCTAATTTTGATGCTTTATTAGAAGGTGCTCATGACATGGATGAGCATTTTAAAAATGAATCGTTTGATAAAAACATTCCGATTGTTTTAGCATTACTGAGTGTCTGGTACAATAATTTTTTTGGTGCTGAGAGTGAAGCAATAATACCATATACACAGTATCTACATAAATTGGCTCCTTACTTGCAACAAGGAATCATGGAGAGCAATGGTAAAAGCATTGGACGAGATGGTAAACCAGTTAGTTATCAAACGGGCACTATCATTTGGGGAGAACCTGGTACTAATTCGCAACATGCGTTTTTTCAGTTAATCCACCAAGGAACCAAACTTATTCCGACTGATTTTATTGGTTTTGTAAAACCTCTGTATGGTAATGAAGACCACCATGATAAATTAATGTCTAACTTTTTTGCTCAAACAGAAGCCTTACTAAACGGTAAGACTGCAAAACAAGTAGAAGCTGAATTTGAAAAACAAGGCGTTCCGGCAGAGCGGGCTTCTTTCTTATTACCTTATAAGGTATTTACTGGCAACAAGCCGACTAACACCATTTTGATTCAGAAATTGACTCCAAAATCACTTGGTTCTTTAGTAGCGATGTATGAACATAAAATTTTTGTACAAGGTATTATTTGGAATATTTTTAGTTATGATCAATGGGGTGTTGAGCTTGGTAAGCAATTAGCTAGCACAATTTTGGATGAAATTCATAGTGGAGTAGTGAAGCAACATGATAACTCAACGGAGTTCCTTTTGAATTACTATTTAGAAAACAAATAAGCACAGCATTACCGAAAACCTCACTTCAACGTGAGGTTTTTTTATGTCTTTTATCTATATTTGTTATTCTAAAAAAAAAATCATGTATCACTTTATACTAAAATTTCATTCGGGCTGGGCTTATATAGCACTTTTACTATTAGTTGTTGCCGTAGTTAATTCTTTAATTGGCATGTCTGGAAAAAAAGAGTTCACTGCTAAAGACCGAAAAATTGCACTGTTTGGACTTATCGCTACACACATTCAATTAGTAATTGGATTTATTTTATACTTTGTCTCTGAAAAGGGATTCACTAAGATAGGTGAGTTAGGAATGAAAAACATAATGCATAATGACGGCCTAAGACAAGCTGTAATTGAACATCCTTTTACTAATATAATTGCTATTGTTTTAATAACTATTGGTTGGAGTAAACACAAAAAGAAAACAGTAGGTAGTGATAAATTTAAGTCTATAGCAATTTTCTACCTAATTGGATTAGTGCTTTTATTGGCTATGATTCCCTGGTCAGTTTGGTTAAACAAATAATACAAAGTCCTGAAAAGGGCTTTTTTTATCAAATTAAGGTGTTTACGAAGCCTATTATTAACTTAAAAATTCTACATGAATCGCAAACTAATCATACTTCTTTTTACGATAATTTCCATTATCTTCTCGATCAATGTTTGGTCAACAAACCCACCACAAAAAGATAAAAACAAATCGAAAAGCAAAGACAAAACCATAATTACAAAGGAAAGTAAAGAGGCTCCATTGGCTAAGATAGACACTATTAAAACCAAACCCTTATCAGAAGTTCCAGAAATAATTGATTCTGTTAAAGTTGAGCCTGTTCTAAAGTTTAAATTCTACAAAAAAAATGCGCATGCTTCTTATTATGCTGCGAAATTCCACGGAAAAAGAACAGCTAGCGGCCTTCGATTTGACAATAATAAATATACCGCAGCTCATAAAAAATTACCATTTGGGACAAAAGTAAGAGTAACCAATGAAGCCAATGGAAAGTTTGTTATTGTTGAAATTACCGATAGAGGTCCTTATTCTAAAGTACGTGAAATCGATTTAAGCAAAAAGGCATTTATGGAATTAGTGGACAATAAGAACACGGGAGGAGTTATAGTAAAACTAGAAGTAGAAGACAAGTAGATTACCAACTTTGATAGGGATGTTTGCTCAAATAAGCATTATAAAAGCGTTCGTCACTTGTAACTTCCATACCTAGCCAATGTGGTTTTTCAAATTCTTCCTCTTCAGTACCTAACTCTATTTCAGCTATAACAAGTCCTTCATTTTTACCTTTAAAAACATCTACTTCAAAAAGATGTCTACCTACTTGGACTTCATAGCGTGTTTTGTCAATACGGCCTTCTTCACATATAAGCAACAAATTTTCAGCGTCTTTTAGTTGTATTTCAGTTTCCCATTCTAGTCGGGTTGTACCTGAAGCATTCCCTTTCCCTTTAATAGTTAAGTAACCTTTACTATCTTTAATTCGGATACGAACTGCTCTTTCTGGATTTGAATTTAGATAGGCCTGCACTATCCTATTTTCATTGTAAGCTTCTTTTAGAAAAACGGTTGAAAGGACTAAAAACTTTCTCTCAATTTCAAGCATAGGGTTATAATTTTATTGAAAGATACTATAAATTTGTGAGATGGCAGAATCTGTATCCTATCGAAAAATAATTCATGTTGACATGGATGCATTTTACGCATCTGTGGAGCAAATGGATCATCCTGAATTGAAAGGAAAGCCATTGGCTGTGGGCGGAAGTGAAGTTAGAGGTGTAGTTTCGGCAGCTAGTTACGAAGCACGTAAATTTGGAGTCAAATCGGCAATGAGTGGTATTCAAGCTAAGAGAAACTGTCCTGAATTAGTATTTGTACGACCTCGTTTTGATCGCTATAAAGAAATCTCAGATAAAATTCGGAAAATATTTCATGAGTATACTGATTTAGTAGAACCGCTTTCGTTGGATGAAGCCTATTTAGATGTAACCCAAAACAAGAAAGGTAATCCAAGTGCCTCGCTTATTGCCCAAGAAATCAGAAAACGCATTTTTGAAGAGGTGGGGCTAACCGCTTCAGCAGGGATTTCGGTGAATAAATTTGTTGCCAAAATTGCCAGTGATTACAATAAGCCGAATGGGCAAAAAACAGTTAACCCTGAAGAAGTTGAAGCTTTTTTAGAACAGTTGGATATCAAAAAGTTCTACGGAATTGGAAAAGTTACTAGAGAACGAATGTATCATTTGGGTATATTCACAGGAAAAGATTTGAAATCCAAATCCAAAGCGTTTTTGGAAGAGCATTTCAGTAAAAGTGGGTTGCATTTTTACAATATCGTTAGAGGCATTCACAATAGTACTGTCAAGCCTAATCGGATTGCTAAATCGGTTGCTGCGGAACATACTTTTAGTGAGAACCTTACTTCGGAAATATTCATGTTAGAGCGCTTGGAGCGGATTGCTGAAGAACTAGAAAAACGACTAAAGAAATATGATATCTCTGGAAAGACGATAACCTTAAAAATCAAATACAGCGATTTTACGACACAAACTCGGAGTAAGACCTTGCCTTATTTCATTTCAGATAAAGGATTGCTCTTAGAGGCCGCTAAAGAGCTCCTGTATCAAGAACGGATGAAAGAATCTGTTCGTTTACTTGGCATTTCACTAAACAACCTAAACACCGAAATAAAAAAGACGGTTGTGGTTCAATTGAAGTTTGAGTTTTAGGCATAAAAAAACCAGCTATGAAGCTGGTTTTTTTTAATACTTAAAGATTATTTCTTCTGTAATTTAGAAAGTAATCTAAGAAATTCTATATACAACCAAACTAAAGTAATCATTAGTCCCATCGCGCCATACCATTCCATATATTTTGGCATTTTATTTTGTACCCCTCTTTCAATCTGGTCAAAATCTAAAAACAAGTTTAAGGCGGCTACAACAATTACTATAGCACTTATTCCGATACTTGCCATCGAGTTGCCGTAGTGAACGGGTTGAAAACCGGCAAACATTGCCAGAAGCCAAGAAATTAAATAATAGGTTCCAATAGCTAAAGTTGCCGCAATAACTACTGACCTGAATTTGTCATTCACTTTTACAATTCCGTACTTGTATAAACCAAAACAAACCATAAAAGTAACAAAAGTGCAACTTACCGCTTGGATCACAATACCGGGATACATTACTTCAAAAATAGCTGAAACTCCTCCAATAAAAAGGCCTTCGAAAATGGCATATCCTGGCGCTAAGAAACCTGAGGATTGTGGTCTAAAGGTAGCAATAAGCACTAAAATAAAACCGACAACAGCGCCACCAATTGCAAATACAATTGGATTAGCCATAGTCCATGTTATCGTTGCGCTAGCTATTAATAAAATTAACATCAAGAAACTTTTATTGATTGTTCCTGATACAGTCATCGTTTGATTATAATCAATAATTACAGCATCATGCGCCGTGTCTGTAGCATTTTGATTGTTCTCTTTAAAAGATTTTGTTCTAAAGAAAGGATTATTTGAATTCATATTGTTTTTATTTCAAAAATAATAAAATTATTCTATTTCAGAAACTCTTAGTGTATTTACCATTCCTTTGTCGGCTACGGGCATAGCGGCTAAGTTGATTAGCATGTCGCCTTTTTTCACATAACCATTGGCTTTGGCAATATCGTTTACATCGCCTACGGTATCATCGGTACTTACAAACTTATCGTAATAAAATGCGTTTACTCCCCAAAGTAAATTTAGTTGGGTCAAAATTCTTCTGTTAGACGTATACACTAAGATATGCGCTTTCGGTCTCCAGGCTGAAATTTGGAAGGCGGTGTACCCACTATTGGTCAAGGTTGAAATTGCTTTCGCTTTGATGTCATTAGCCATTGTTGCGGCATGGTAACAGATGGATTTCGTAATAAAACGTTTTGTTCTAACGTGAGGTGGGTTCTGCGGCACCACAATCAGCGGAGAATCCTCTACCGCTTCAATGATTTGGGTCATTTTTTCAATAACCTCTACGGGATAATTTCCAACCGACGTTTCACCTGAAAGCATTACGGCATCGGCACCATCCATAACCGAATTGGCTACGTCGTTAACTTCGGCACGGGTTGGTGTCAAACTGGTGATCATTGTTTCCATCATTTGAGTGGCTACAATAACTGGTATACGTGCTGTTTTCGCTCGGTGGATCAATTTCTTTTGAATTAAAGGCACCTCATGTGCAGGAATTTCTACTCCAAGGTCGCCACGAGCTACCATTAAACCGTCACAGAAAGCCACTATTTTATCGATGTTTTCTACTGCTTCTGGTTTTTCAATTTTGGCAACGATTGGAATTTTATGTTCTGAATGCTTGGCAATTAAGTCTTGCAATTCTTCTAAATCTTTTGGTGTTCTCACAAAAGAAAGTGCTATCCAATCTACTTTTTGTTCGATTGCAAAAATTGCATCTTTAATGTCCTTTTTGGTTAAGGCCGGCAAGGATACTTTGGTTTGGGGTAGGTTAACTCCTTTTTTGGATTTTAGTGGACCACCTTGAATTACTTTACACACAACTTCGGTAGTTCCGTTGCTTTCTACAGCTTCAAAAATTAATTTTCCATCGTCTAATAATATTCTTTCCCCTGCGTTTACGTCTCTTGGAAACTCTTTGTAATTCATATAGACACGCTCTTTTGTCCCTGGAACATCTTCAGCAGTTTGAAAGGTTATAATATCCCCTGGGTTTACTACTACATCTTCTTTCATAACCCCTACGCGAAGTTTCGGCCCCTGTAAATCGGCTAAAATGGCCGTTGTATAGTTATATTCCTCGTTTAATGCTCTGATGATATCGATTCTTTCTTTTACATCTTCATAATCCGCATGTGAGAAATTAACTCTGAATACATTTACCCCAGCATCAATCATTTTTTTAATCACTTCTTTTGAACTACATGCAGGCCCTAGTGTGGCTACAATTTTAGTTTTCTTTCTTGTTGGCATTAGGCTTAAAAAATTAAATTATTTTTAGATTTTATCTTTTCTACTTGTACGGTATAGACCGTACTGACTCTGTCAATCTTTTTTATTAACTCGGTTATAGAGCTCATTTCGATGATAGCATCGGCATTTTCGATTTTAAGAAAATAGTCTACTCTTTTAAATTCGGGGATTAGGTAAATTTTGGTCGAAAAATTGGTGTTACTATTAGCAAATAGCCCTTGATTTTCTGAATTTGATGCTACGATCGTATCATTATGATTCTGAATTAAACTCCAACAAACATCCCTTTCCTCATCTTCAAAAATAAACCGGGTAAACTGCGTTTCTCCTTCTTTATTGCTGATATGGATATTACAATTGCTTTTTTTGAGGTTAACCGGGAGGTTTTGATTAATAAAATAGGCTAATCGATAATCCTCTAGGGGGGAGTGAATAGCAATCAAATGATAATCTATCTCGTCAAACTCTTCCAAATGCAATTTGTGAACAGCCATACTATTGCAATTTTATGTTGTAAATATAGTATATCTAACAGAGAATATTACAAAGAAGATATTGTGTTAACGTTATTTTATGAACGAAAACGTTATAGTTTTTTGAGAATCTGTATTATTTTATGTTAATTTTTTCTTGAAATGCAAAATAGGCTCTTTGAGAGGCTTTCTCTTCAGCTTTCTTTTTTGAGGTGGCTCTCGCTTTGGCGATTACTTTATTGTCGATACTTAACTTGACCCCAAAAAACTTTTGTCCGTCGATGGCATTATCGTCAAAAACATCGTAGTAGAAGGATTTCTTTTCTTTTTGGCACCATTCAATAAGCAAGCTTTTATAGCTGATCACTTTACCTTCGAGTCTTTCGATATTTACATAAGGTTTGATCACGCTTTTTTGGATGAATTCCTCACAATAAGTGTAGCCTTTATCGAGGAAAATGGCTCCTACCAATGCTTCAAAAATATTACCGTGAATATTTTCACCAAAGTGTTGGGTAGGCACTTTACTTTCTACAAAACGGATCAGGTTTAAATCCCTACCTAGTTCGTTAAGGTGTTCTCTACTTACTATTTTGGAGCGCATTTTTGTTAGATACCCTTCATCGCCGGCGGGTGCTTCTTTATATAAATGTGCAGCAATTACTGCACTAAGCATGGCATCACCTAAAAACTCAAGTCTTTCGTAGTTGAGGGGATTGCCTTTTAAATCCATTCTGTTGGTTGAACGATGGGTAAAGGCTTTTTCGTAGTAGTTAATCTTTTGGGGCTTAAACCCTATAACTTTTTCAATTTCCTTAAAAAAATTCCCGTCCTCAATTGAACGGGAATCTTTAAAAATATTCTTTAGAAATTTCATCTAAAACTTAGTCTTCTAATTTTTTGAATAACACACAAGCGTTATGACCTCCGAAACCAAAAGTATTGCTCATCGCTACTTTCACGTCTCTTTTTTGCGCTGTATTTAGGGTTAAATTCAAGCTAGGATCTATATTCTCGTCAATCACACTATGGTTAATTGTTGGCGGTACTATTCCGTGTTTCATCGCAAGAATAGACGCGATGGCTTCAATAGCGCCAGCGGCTCCCAGCAAGTGACCGGTCATGGACTTGGTTGAATTGATATTGATATTTTTCGCATGCTCTCCAAAAACCGCACTAATTGCTTTGAGTTCGGCAACATCACCTAGAGGGGTCGACGTACCGTGCGTGTTGATATGATCTACTTGGTCTGGAGTCATTCCTGCATCGCGAAGTGTATTTTCCATTACTGCGATTACGCCAATTCCTTCTGGGTGAGGCGCCGTTAAGTGGTACGCATCCGAAGACATTCCTCCCCCTCCAATTTCGCAATATATTTTGGCTCCACGCGCTTTGGCGTGTTCGTATTCTTCTAATACTAAAGCACCTGAACCTTCACCTAAAACGAAACCATCACGAGTTGCGTCAAAAGGTCTTGAAGCTGTTTCTGGGCTTTCGTTTCGGGTTGATAGCGCTTGCATCGAGTTGAATCCCCCCATACCTGCAATTGTTACCGCCGCTTCTGAACCTCCAGAGATGATGACATCACACATACCAAGGCGGATGTAATTGAATGCATCGATTAGGGCATTGGCCGAAGAAGCACAAGCGGATACCGTAGTATAGTTGGGGCCCATAAAGCCATTTCGCATTGAAATGTGTGCAGGTGCAATATCAGCGATCATTTTTGGGATAAAGAAAGGATTGAATCTTGGAGTTCCATCTCCATTAGCATAGCTGATTACTTCCTCTTGGAACGTTTCTAATCCACCTATTCCAGCTCCCCAAATCACACCTACTCGTTGTTTATTAACATTATCTGCGGTAATCCCTGCATCTTTTATGGCTTCTTCACTAGCAGCGATGGCATACTGAGCAAATTTATCCATTCTACGGGCTTCCTTGCGATCCATAAAATCTTCGATATTAAAGTTTTTAACCTCGCAGGCAAATTTAGTTTTATGCTTTTCGGTATCATAGTACGTTATTGGTGCAGCACCGCTTACTCCGTTTACCAAAGCATTCCAATATTCTTCGATAGAGTTTCCGATGGGTGTTAACGCTCCTAATCCTGTTACTACAACTCGCTTTAATGCCATAATGTTTTATTTACAATTGTATTTAAACAAATAATACCCATGCTTTCTTCAAAGTTAATTATTAAAGAGACAGGGGTATTTCAATATTTTTTGAGATTGAAAATCAATCAATTTTACTCTTTTTAGTAAAAATAATAAAAACCCCGTGAAAAAAGTAGTTTCTCACGGGTGAATTATTATTATTTTTTTGCTTCTTCGATGTAAGAAATAGCTTGACCTACAGTAGCAATGTTTTCGGCTTGGTCGTCTGGAATTTGGATATCAAATTCTTTTTCGAACTCCATGATAAGCTCAACAGTGTCTAATGAATCAGCGCCTAAATCATTTGTGAAGCTTGCTTCTGTTACAACTTCGTTTTCGTCAACGCCTAATTTGTCTACAATAATCGCTTTAACTCTTGATGCAATGTCTGACATAATTTCTAATTTTAATTTTTAATTTGT